>ERZ1463035.2-NODE-2-length-109456-cov-13.028391_pt1 | contig 109456 bp, 106 predicted proteins | sample MGYA00564486_ERZ1463035 | MGnify/ENA primary metagenome ERZ1463035 (study PRJEB39244, sample SAMEA3635149) | Helicobacter pylori | study: EMG produced TPA metagenomics assembly of PRJEB11511 data set (Assembly of a 5300-year-old Helicobacter pylori... | reverse complement strand
TATTAATAAAAAAGTAAAACATTCGAAATAAGTAGCATAAAAAATAAGAGAAATGACGTGAAAGTCTATTTTTCACGTCGTTTTTATTTTCTCATACTTATTATATTGAATGATTTTTAGAGTTACATTTTAATATTTTTGTACATATTTGTAACGTACATTTATTGTACATTTGATGTACATTTGTACAATTTTATATCACATTGCAATCGCATTGTTATCGCATTGCGATTATTTTGCGATTAACTAACTTATTTTTCATTGGTATATACCCACTAGTGGGTATGTATTAAACCACGAATTTCGTTGTTTTGATTAAATATACGCTCCATAAAATTAAGGAGCGTAGCCACTTTTGGCTACGCTTATTTAATAATAATATTGCTTATCATAATACTTAATACTTTTCGCCAACATGATGTCGAACACTTTTTCCCATATCTTGTTAAAATAACTTCGCCAAATAACTATTTGTGCCCCTTATTTTATATTTTCTATAACTTTTTTGTTATCCGCCATAATTATCGTGTTAATTTTTTCTAAATATTCTATTAAATCTTCCTGTTCTAATTCATCAATAATTAAAAGTTGATTATTGACATACTCTCTTTGCTCTTCTGATGTTATCTTGATTTCCTCTAAATATTTTCTTATTTTATCTTTTTTATATTTTATATTTGAAGTTTTCCATTTTAGTTCCGTTTCCTTATATGCTCTTTTAAATTCGTTTTTTTCTTCATTCATTTTTAACGCTCCTCTTCTAATTACTTTCTTCATATTGCTTTACTAATTTATAATATGTAGTTTTCTTTAGGCCTAATATTTTTATAACATCAATACCGCTTATATTCCCTTCATTCATCATTTTATAATATTTATTCCATAGTTTTGGATATTCAATAGCTTTACGTCCTTTGTATTTTCCTTTTTTTACTGCAATTTTTATACCTTCCATTTGTCTATCTTTTATGTATTCTCTTTCAAGTTGTGCCACCGCTCCAAACATAGTTAACACAAACATGCCTGTGTTTGTAGTGGTGTCTAGGGCTTCTTTTAAGCTCAAAAATTTAACACCCTTATTATTTAACTGTTCTACTAATTCAATTAAATCTTTAGTATTCCTGGCGAATCTGCTTATACTATCTACAATAAGTTTATCACCACTTTTTAATATTGCCATTAAATTTATTAACACTGGTCTATCTATCAAATTTTTACCGCTAACTTTTTCAATAAATACATTTTCTAATGGTATATTATATTCTTTAGCCTTAACTTCCTGTCTAATTGTATTTTGGTCTTTACTACTTACTCTAATATAAAAATATGTTTTCATAATATCTCCTCTTATTTTATTCATTTTATTATATAGTTCGTTTAAGGTTGATTTGTTAAGCGAACTATATATTATATATTCCATCAAGTTGTAGGGCCACTTTTAATATATTTATTTGATATTGTTTGTAATATACTCTATTTAGACTCCAAATGTAATATTTATTATAACTATGCTTTTGTTAAAATAAAAAAAGAACTCCTCAGTTCTTCTTATATGTATATATTATTAATGCAATGGATTTACTAAAACAATACTAATTATAGTAATTAAATTTTTCTATCTTTTTATATACTCTTAAAGATATGATATCCATTAGTAAAAGGAGACGATAGATATTAATCTTATTAATTTGTTATTTAATTCTATCTATTAAAGCATTGTACCTTATTTACAAACTAATTCACCAGACTATTATATATATTAAATAAAGAAAGACCCACAACTATTTAATTAGTTGTGGGTCTTTCTGGTGGAGGCGAACTGTACCTAACTATATCACTGTCCATTAAAAGAAGTAAATTATATAAATGATAAATAATTTTAACTAACTATCCCACCTTTTAAGTACTTTTCAAATTCTTTATCAAAATTTGATATATATAATCTATCTTGTTTTATTCTAAACTTATCATACTCCTCATAAGCTTTAGCTACAGCCATTTCATGGGATATCTTACCTGTATTTTCTAATATTTCTTGATCTGAAAAGGCTAAAAACTTATTAACATGAACAACCCAATCTTTCATGGTCATAATTTGATGATTTAAAGCTCTTAATTCTGAAAAATCTATAAATAAGGTAACAAGCCTATTAAGTTTATCTATTTCTTTTTGATTTAGATAATTCTTAGCAATTGTAGTATCACTTTTTAGAACTTTACCTTGTGGTGCGTTTTTCCATGTAGTTAGTCCCATATAAGGAATCTCACTATCTACCCTATTATAAATAATCTCAGCAGCTGTATTTCCAGTTGTTGCAAAATGCAATTTATTTTGCACTGTTCTATAAAATAACTTTGTTTCCTCTGAACTAGAACTATAATCACTACTACATTGTTCAAACACATCTGCCATCTTCTGATAAGCTCTGCGTTCAGATGCTCTAATCTCCCTAATACGTTCTAGTAACTCATCGAAATAGTCCTTACCAAAAGGTCTTCCGTTTTTCATCATTTCATCGTTCAAAACAAATCCTTTTAAAATATATTCCTTCAAAGTTTGTGTAGCCCAAATCCTAAACTGGGTAGCTTTCTTGGAATTTACACGGTAGCCCACAGCAATTATTGTGTCGAGGTTATAGAATTCGGTATTTCTTTTTACATCTCGTCCCCCTTCATTTTGAACTGTTTCCATAATGGAAACAGTTGATTCCTTATCAAGTTCTCCCGATTCATAGATGTTTTTAAGGTGTTTTGAAATAGCAGCTTTTTGAATATCAAATAGCTCTGCCATGGCCTTTTGAGTCAACCAAAAGTTTTCGTCTTCAAAGAACACATTAACTTTTATTTTACCCTCATCTGTTTGATAAAGGATAATCTTATTTTCCCTGTTGTTATTATTCAATAATTATTCACCCACCCGAATTATTAAAGATAATTTACTCATCTTTAATAATTTATTTATATATTACTATTTTACAACTAAATGCATTCTAATTTCACGAATTTCTTCAAGTAATGTTTCAAAATAATCTTCTCCTATAAATAAACTATTCTTTAATCTTTTTTATTTAAATCATAACCTTTCATTAAATACTTGCTCAAAACCTGAGTTGCCCAACGCCTAAATTGTGTAGCTTTAGTTGAATATATCCTATAACTAACAGATATAACAGCATCTAAATTATAATTCTTTGTACTATATTGTTTACCATCAGAAGCAGTTACCGAGAATACCACGACAACTTCCACATATAATATTAAGCTTCTTTGATATATCTAATTTTTTACCAAGCATTATAGCTATAATTATATAACAAACGTGATAAAAAAACATTTAACTTTTTAAAATACATTTTTCATCTTTGCTTAGACAATCCCACTATTCATTTTAAATATAAAAAAAGATACAGTAAATTATGTATCTTTAAAACTTGTATATTCTTTTTAATTTATAAAGAGCGAAGGAATTAATGCGTAATATCTTTTATTAACATGACACCAGTGGCAACAAGAATAACCGATACTTACGAATATAGGTTTGTCATCCTCTTTTGCTTTTGTAAAAGCCTCTTCACTCCATGGATACCACTCTACTGGATTATAAGCATGTTGAAGTAAATAAGGAGACTTTTCATTAATTAACCTATTAGATTTCCTATTTTGTTTAATAGTATCAGGTTTAGTCATAGCTATAACTCCCTTCAATATATGTATTAAAGTTATTATACCCAAGGTAGCTATTTTAAGTCCCTGAACATATAAATTTGCTTTATAAATCACAGATTCTTTAACATATAAATTACCTTTGATTTTTGTTTGAATACAATCATTTAATAATATTACTTACAACATAAATTTACACAAGTTACTTTCAAAATAAAAGAAATTAAATAATTTTTTAGAAATGTTTTATAGATGAAAATTTATTAAATATAAAAATAATTTTAATAAAAAATTACAAAAAAAATAGTAATAAATTGTATGATATAAATGTAGATTTACAAGAAGAAATTCTATACCACAGTGTGGTCATCCTGATTCTGATAAATTTATTTAGAACAAATGCTTTAATAAACCTCAAAAAAATTGATAGAAATACAGATATCCATTTAGTTTGTAAAACCACTGTTTTTAATTTATTGTCTATATATATAAATAAAAGATAAAAATCAAATAAATCATGATCAAATCGCTCGCCTTTGTTTAAATTACAGTTTATTGAACTTACAGTAAATTCAATGATGCATTCTTTTGCCAAACAAAAGAGATAAACGTTACTATTCAATAACACATTTATCCTCTTACTGTATTTATATGTATTAGAATTCCTCCTTTTATTTCAGATTTAACAACCTTTTCAATAATTAGTTTTGCTTAAAAATAAGGAGCTTAAAGAGTTTAAAATGTGAATGAACAATATTAACCTGCCTGTAAGTAAATTTACTAATAGTCTTTATCTTTGGACTTTAGTTTTAATAATTCTCCCATGTCCCCCCCCCCCTAATTAGATGTATCGCTCATACTTCGCACATGTTATTTCTACTATATCCATTATCCAAGTTAGAGTATTAGTCATAAAAAACTCCCTAGATTTGATTTATACAGATTTAAGGAGATTCTCGTTCACTATACATTTCATTTACTTGTGATGAAAGTTCTAAAACTTACTTTATGATTATTTCCCACAACATTTCTTATATTTCTTGCCACTTCCACAGGGGCAAGGATCATTTCTACCAATTTTAGGTTCTTCTCTTACAATAGGCTCCTGTGGTTCATAATCTCCCCTGCCATCTTCATCATACTCTTCATCTTCATCTTCCTCATCAAAAAATTTCTCTAGTATAGGCCCATATTTAGGCAACTGTTTTTTATATTCATCTTGCATCTTTTTTCTTTCAATGTTACTAGTTAACTTATTAAAGAACTCTGACTCTAAAGCGTATAACTTTGGATAATCCTTTTCTAATTTTTTTATAGAGGTTTTATAATTATCATAATAATCTAAAACCATAGACTTCTGAAAATAAGCCATTGCTTCTTTTTCTTCTTCATCGTACATTCCTAACATGTTATTCGTAAGTACCTCAAAAGCAATTATAGCAGCAACCTCATGTTTTATTTTTTTGTTTTTTTCAAGTTTTTGAAATTCATCTGTGTAACTTGTATAGTTCACAATTTCTTTTTCAGTTTTTAATATTTCTTTATCTTTAGGTAAAATTTCCGCTGCCTTCTCTATTAGTTTTCTAGCATCTTCTTCTCTTCCCATTTGCATTAAATAATCTGCTATATGAGACAATGTCCATGCCACATTATCTTTTACTTCATCATTATTTATTGCTAGCTCTGCTAACTTATCTAAAGATTTATGTATTAAAAAAAACATTCCAAAGTTTATATCAATCATAATTAATTTTATATATATTGTTGTACTTGTATCTATATCCTTAACTATACCCAAAGCCTTCTCTAAAACATTTCTGGCATCATGATATTCATTATTTATTACATGGGCTCCACTTAAACCAAGCCACAAGGAAATGTTGTCACTATCAAGTCCTATTGCCCTATCGTATGCTATAATAGCCTTTTTCTGCCACCCTCTATTTAAATAAGCATTAGCCAAATACCCTGCAAAGGCTGCATTCTTTGGTTCAACTGAAGTTAATTCTTCATACACTTTCAGAGCTTTTCCACTATTATTATTTTTTAAATAAGCCTCTCCTAGCAATGCTTTTACTATAAGCATATTTGAGTCCGCTTTCGCCATCTTTTCAAGAATCTTAATTGCTTTGTTTAAGTCTCCTTCTTCAAGATACGTTCTTGCTAAAGAATACTCCTCCTTCATAATAGAACCTAGATTATTTATTGAATCGTACTGTTTCCTTGTTTCTTCGTTACTTAAAGTTTCATAAGCTTCTCTAATTCTCATAAATTCTGCTTCAAATCTGTCTGGTGGATATTTTCTTACAAGCTTAAAATATGCTCTTTTTATATCTTCCTTTGAATCTTTTGAAGTTACCTCTAATATATCATAATAATCTTTCATTTATATCACCTTTTTTCATATATTCTTTAGGATATTTTTAATATTTTTCTCATTAAATAGTTAAAAGTTATTTTTTCTCCTTGTCCATCATTGCTGCTAATTATATATTTTAATGCATCTTGATTTTCCACATCAATAAGCAACGCCTGCTTCCATAATGATACAGCTACTCCCTTTTTACCTAACTTAAACATGCAAAGACCTTTTAAATTTATAAAAGGGATTATGTTACAATTCATATAAGGTTCCTTTTTTAAGAACTTTTCTGACCTTTTAAAATCCCCATCATTTGCACACAAAAGAGCCTTGTTATATAGGTCACAAAGCAATATAAATTCATTTTTCTTAAAACTTTCAATATAATGATATGCTCTGTTTTCCTCTTTTGGATTTAAATAAATACTTTTATTCCATAAGCCTTCAGCTTTTTTAAAATTTCCTAAAGTATATAAACATAGTCCAAGTAAGTTCAAAGCTTCCCAGTTTTCGTTACTAATATCAAAAGCCTTTTGAAAATTAATTTTTGCAGAGAATAACCTATTTTGATACAAATTCTTTAAGCCTTCCTCTAGGTATATATTTGATAACTTCTCAAGCATTATTACGCCTCCAGCTCATACATCCAATCAGTAAGTTCCTCATCAATTTCCGCCGCTAATTCACTATCGCCCTGGATTATAGCTCTTTTAAGTTTCCTTAATAGGCCATCCATTTCAAGACTGTCTTTATCCTCATTGTTACACATATACTTTTCAACTTTTTTAATAAGTCTACGATATTTTCTTGAGCCTTGAGCTTCGTCCCAAGCATCAACATCTATCTCTTTGTCCATTTCAACTCCAGTAGTCTCAATAGTAATATTTGCATTCTTTCCTGTACTTAAGACAGCTGCTTCCACTTGAAGAATACCATTTACATCATAAGAAAATCTAACTTTAATTCTTTCCTCCCCTGCTCTAGCCTCCGGGATATCAGAAAGTTTAAAATTACCAAGAAAGTTATTCATAGATGCCTTTTTATAATCTCCTTGATATATCTTTATATCTACCTCCGTCTGACCATCTTCTGCTGTATAATACACATGCTCCTTTGCCACAGGTATAGTTGTATTTCTATTTATAAGTATGCTATAACCATCAGGAATAGGCATTCCATTAAAGTCATCTAATATCTCAACTCCAAGGGTATAAGGACAAACGTCTGTAATGAGTATCTCCGTCTGCGCTGAAAGTTCATCACTTAGTATAGCACTTTGAATTGCCGCTCCCATAACTACTGCAAGATCAGGGTCCACAACAGAACTTGTTTGTTTGTTAAATACTCTTTCCAAAAATTTCTTTACTAAAGGTATTCTAGTGGAGCCTCCAACTAAAAGTATTGTATCAATTTCATCTTCCTTTAGCTCGGAATCCTTTAATACTATATCAATTTGTGACTTAGTAGACTCTACAAACACCTCAATCATCCTCTCAAAGTCATCTCTTGTTATTATGCTCTCTATTGCAAGTGGTTCATTTCCTTTGCCTGCAATAAATGGCAATACAATTTTATATTCCTTTAAACTACTTAATTTCACCTTGCAGGTTTCTGCAGCTTCTTTAAGTCTAACCATTGCTTTTATATCCTTAGACAAATCAATATCATATTTTTCATTAAAGTCATTAACCAAATAGTTTATCAGCTTATCATCAAAGTCTTTTCCTCCTAGCTTGTTGTTCCCACTGCTAGCTTTTACTTCAAGAACACCCTCAAACATCTCAAGAAGTGTCACATCCAATGTTCCACCACCCAAATCATAAACCAGTAGGTGTTCATTCTTTTCTAAACGTTCAATTCCATAAGTTAGCGCGGCGGCAGTAGGCTCATTTATTATTCTCTCAACTTTAAAACCTGCTAATTTGCCAGCTTCTACTGTAGCTCTTCTTTGCTTTTCAGTAAAATATGCAGGAACTGTTATTACTGCTCTTTCTACTTTTTCTCCTAGGTGATTTTCTGCACATTTTTTCAAGTATCCTAAAATATATGAAGATATTTCTTCTGGTCTATATTCTTTGCCATTCATTTCCACAGCTTTTCCTGAACCCATGAGCCTTTTTACTTCCATTACAGTGCTTTCAGGTCTTATAATTAACTGATCTTTTGCCTCTTTTCCTACAACTAATTCGTTAGCTATAGAGATTCCTACCACTGAAGGGGTAATTAGGTCTCCAGATAAATTTTTTATTACTATTGCCTTTCCATCTTCAAATACTGCGATCTCAGAAGTAGAGGTTCCTAAATCAATTCCTACTATTTTGCTTTTCATTCTTTAAAATCATTCCCTTCATCCTTAGATTTTTTGTTTATCACAATTTCTGCTTTTCTTAAAACATTTCCTTTATAAATATAACCTTTTTTGACAACCTGTAAAATTACATTTTCAGGCTTATCGGGGTGCCACTCTACTGCTATAGGTTGATGAACGCTCAAAGCAAACTCTCCGTCCTCTATACCTATAACTGTAATTGAATTTTGGGCCAACTTTTCCCCTATTTGCTGCGAAACAAGTTTAAACTGATCTTTTAAATTCTCATTGTTGCTTTTTAAAGCATACCCATTTACATAATCAAAAATATCTGAAATACTTATAATTGTGTTAATCATTGATTTTATTTCATTATCTTTTATCTGTGCTTTCTCTCTAAGTTCCTTAACTATACCATAGGTTTCACTATTACTTTCATTGTTTTCTTCAAGTAAATCTAGAATCTCCTCTATACCACTCGCAGACTTATATTGTTCCTTACCAATCCTTTCAAAGGTCTTAGTAAACATATTTAACAAATAATTTAATTCATCATTACTTCCCTCCTTCTCCTTTAAATTAGTATCTAATTCTATAGCTTTATAATTTTTCAATTCTTCTTTAATATCTAACACATTTACACCTCTTAATTTATTTAAACATTATCCCTTCGTGCCTAACATTTATATAAAACTATTCTGACCCAAAATTCATAGGTTAAGTATTCAGATTCCATTTAGGAAATTACAATATATATATTATATCATGATATATGCTTTTGTAATATTCTCCATACACAAAGTTGCTTTAGCAAATGGAGAATGATTGGTTTATCTTTTGCTTCGCTAAAGCAAAACTCAGAAGTATGAAAATCAATTTCATCTGTTTGCATGGCATAAATGCCTAAATTTCTATTCCTCGTAGATGTCTGTTAATAGCATCTGCATCTAAATCTGTGTATTTTCTATTTTTACATGCTGAACATTTTATTTGAGGCTTGTCACAGATTCCTTTTACCCATTCATGTATACATACTGGAGAATATCCACTTTTACCTTGTTTATTCTGCGATACATCTTTTCTACCTTTAAATAATTCCATATATAGTTCTACTTTTTCTTGAGGCGAACTACTATTATTTACTTCTCCTAATTCATACTTTTGAATTGATATATTATCCTTTGTCTCACTTATTGCTTTATATTCATTATCCCAACAAATTTCTTTTGTTTGTAATTCTAATCGTTTTCTAAAATCCACATTTTCTATTTTCAATATATTGTTTTCCTCTAATAGCTTCATGTATTTATTATAAATCTCATTATAGTCCATATTTTTCCTCCTGGAGGAATTATTTAAAATATATTATCATATATATCAAAATTATTTTATTTGAATTATATAGTAATTCTAAAATACTTTCATTTTTATTTACATAATAAAGTGTCGATGCTCCAACCTTAATTTTTAAAATTTGTATCTTTTCTAAAAAAATATCCTATTATGGTATTATATATCATGAGGATAGTTATAATAAATTAATTATGTTAATGGCTTAAATTATCATTGTATAAAGTTACATACATTCGTGATAAAATTAAGATTCCATATTAAATAGAATTATTCATTTATGAAATTATGACTTCTATATGATACTTAATATTCTCTGTTTATCAATCTTTTTATCAACCATCTTACTATAAGATACTACCTTATTATAAGCACCTATAAGTTCCTTCACATTTGTATCAACATTTTCAGCTATAATTTTTATAGTATCATCAGCTATGAATAAAAGCTCCTCCTTGCTTATCCTACTTTTAGTATTTCAATTTTTGTATTTAATTCTGGTTTTATAAGTTGAAATGCCGCACTAACCTCAAATACAGATTCAAGCTTTTCTCCATTTATTATAATTTCGCGAGATGGTTTTGATGACCCTAATATTATTTGTTTTACCATAGCCAAAGCTGTATTTAAAATATTCTTAAATTCCTCCTGACTTTGCTCTTTTCCACTTATATTTTGGAGATCATCAAAAATTAGAACATCTGAGTTGCAAAATTTGCTAATAAATAAATCATTTGTGTCATTTGATATACCATTTATCATATTATTAATAAAATTATAAATGGTAATATTGATAACCTTTAGGAATTTACTATTTTCTACTGCATAATTGTTAATAGAATTTAATAAATGTGTTTTACCCATTCCTGCTTCACCATATATGTACAAAAGTTTCATATCCTCACCCGGAGATTTAGCAACTTCCAGAGCACTTTTATATGCCAATTCATTGTTTTTACCTACAACCATATTTTCAAATAAATATTTAGAATTAACTTTACATGGTATAAATTTATTCTTATTTGCAGTATCTATAGAATATATTTCACTTTTGTTCTCTAAAATTTTAATTACACTAATTTTAATCTTATATTTTCTACCTGTTACATTTAAAATAGCACTTTTAATGCCCTTCAAATATCTCTCTTTTACTATTGCTTTATGAAATTCAGATGATACTGCTAGCGTAATAGCTACTCCCTCTAATTTAATAACGCAGATAGGTTCTATCCAAGTATTGTATGAAACCTCATTCATTTGTACCTTTAGAACAAGCTTTACTTTTTCCCATTAATTGTACCTATTTGAATCGCTAGTTGCTGTAATCTGTTCACCTGTATAACCCCCGTTGCAACTAACTGTAATGGCATTGATACCTTTCTTAGCATGTAATTTCTTTTCTATTCAATTTTAAATTCTCCCCTTTATTTAGATATATAGTTCATACTTCGCACATGTCATTTCTACTATATCCATTATGAGAGTTAAAATGTCAGCTATAAAAAAACCTCCCTAAATTTGATTTATACAAATTTAAGAAGGTACTCACTCACTAAATATTTCATTTATTTAATTCATCTCATATTCTCTCGAATATAATTTTTCCTTCATCAACTATATGCTTTTTAAGATTGTCATTTGATATAATTTCATAATGAAGTATGTCAAAATAATAAGGTAAAGGCGAAGTTTCATTTAAATAATCATCTAGCTTAAAAATAACCTCACTTGTTATCTGCTCACCAAAAATAGCTATATCAACATCTGAGCCTTTCTTATAATTCCCCATCGATCTACTTCCAAATATAATAGCCTTTTCTATAGTTTCAAATTTTGATATTGCATCTTTAATATATTCAATATCTCTATCTATTAATCCAAACATACTATAATTCCTCCGATAATCGATCATGCATTTTTTTAAGTTCTGGAAAATATAGTTCCACTATTTCTTTTGACATTTTATCAGCTAACATTTCATCATAAGTATGTGTCGTCAGATTCCTGTTTGCTAATGCATCTATCCATACATGGCCATTATCTATTAACCCAATTTGAAAGGCTTGCTTAATTGCTTCTCTTGGGCTCTTTACAACATATCCTTCAACTTCTAAATAATCTTTTAATACCTTCCAGGCTAATTCAAAAGTCATTTCGAAAAATTGAATTATACCTGCTTTTTCTAGTTCTGAAGTTATTTGTTGTTTTGAATATTTTTCCATCAATTTATATGATTTATTAAAATTCTCGAATCTCTGTTTCCATCTAATATCCTTTAAGTTATCCATAAATACACCTCTTATCTATAGTATATATTAATATGCTATATATACAAGTTTAATATTTTGCCCAAGGCAACTACTTTAAGCCTCTAAATATAAGCAGCAATTATATAAGATTTATTAAAAACATTACATCTGAATTTTCTTATCAACCAACTTTTGTACTCTAAAATAGTTTTTGTTGCACCGCAGTTTCCAACTTTGGATTAACAATTTTATCCTCAATAGTATCCATTAGTTCATTTGCAATATTTAAGCTTGTAAGTCTCATGATATTTTCATCTTCACTTTTGTAACTTAAAAAATTAATATTTCCATACCAAACTGTTTTTTGATCAATTATAATAAATTTTTGATGAATATTGGATTTCAAAATTATATTTATTCCAGTTGTTCTTAAATAGTCATATGTATCCTTTAAATCAGCTTCTTCATCTTCTCTTACATCTGTTTCTGCAGAAGTAAATATATTAACAGTAATTCCATTTTTCGAAACATTAGCCAAAAGTTCTATGATATTAAAAAATTTTGTTTTAATTAAAAGAAATTGACTCACTATAACAACCTCATTTTTTGCTAACAAAATATCGTTACTAAATACGGTTAAAAAATTATCATTATTATATATTGAATTTATTGTCTCCAAAGGTGTGCTATCGGTACGCTTAAGAGCTTCTCAATTTGAGATCTTTTTTCCTTTTTTGACATTCCTCCAGTTAATGTAATAACATTATCTATTTTTTCTTTTAAAGCATCCGATAATAATTTAACATGTGCTGTTCTTTCAGTTAATACTATTGGATTTCTTCCCTCTTTAACACAATTAATAACGTCTTGGATAATCATCGCATTTCTTATTTCACTTGTGCTTATTTCAGAATAAATTTTTGTTATTGACCATTCTTTTTCATCTTGTAAAACTGGTTTCCTAAAAGACGTAAATCTTGGGATTACATAGTGCTCAAAAGGAAGTTTCTCCGTTTGCTTTAGCACGTTCACTTTATATCTAATTGGACCACATTGCATAAATATTATAGGTTGATGTCCATCCTTCCTTATTGGGGTCGCTGTTAATCCATAAACATATTTAGCTACTACATTTTTCAATATCTGTTCAAAGCTAAAAGCTGAAACATGATGACATTCATCAACTATAATCATCCCATAATCCTTTACTAGTTCTTTAACTTCCTCTTTTTTTAGTATGATCTATAGGTAAAACTTCATTTATAATTAGAAACTGTTTTAACTTTTCCTTCCATTGTTCTAACAACTGCTGAGTATGAACAATTATAAGTGTGTTTACTTTCCTTCCAGCTATTAATTTTGCTCCAATAACAGTTTTTCCAAATGCAGTAGTAGCGGACAATACTCCATTATCATATTTCAACATAGTATCAACCGCTACTATCTGTTCTTCCCTAAGCTTTCCGTTAAATTCAACACGAATTGGTTTACCTATGTAAGTTTTATCCTCCCAACTAAAATCAATTTTATTTTCTGTTAAAAAACTACAAAGGTCATCCTCGCAACCTCTTGGTACACATAAATATTCTACTGTTTCATCTGATAAAGAAATAATTCTTGGTTTGTCAAATGTAGATAACCTCATAGCCTGTGCTTTATAAAATTCAGGATTTTTAAATGCTGCCATTCTTTTAATAAAATCTAGTGCTTTATTAGAAAACCCTTCTTTACTTATGAAAATCATATTGGCTATCGTAATTTGAACAATATCTGGGAAATCAGCCTTACTGAATTTAAACTTTTCTTTATTTTTTTCCCAAGGCTTTATACTTTCCTCATCCGTTTCTTTTAAACCACCAAGTTCATTACCAACGCAAAACTCAGAAGTATAAAAATCAATTTCCTCTTTCGTTATTTTGCCTATGTTACTTAGAAAACTCCATTGATCCGTAAAAGGTTCTAAATTCTCATCAATAAAAATACTATTATTGTTTTTTCTAGCACTTTTCTGCATAGGTAATTCTATAGGATTTCCAAGTCCGCCTTTTGGCATAGTATCCTGATTAGGAAATAATCTGTCATATGAGTTGAATTTGATTTCATGCCTTTGCATCATCGCATAGGTTAGAAGTGATGTTCCAAACTTTCTAGCAGCTAATACTGTTATTCTTTCCATAAAAAAGAACCATATGTGTGCTCCATTTCCAGATCTTGAACGTTCAACTGCAAAAGGTATCCTTTTTTCATCACATATTTCTCTTAAAACACAAATATCTTTTTCCCACCCATCATCATCAAAATCAATTGCAAGAAAATAGCAAGTTTCATCTGTTTGCATAGCATAAATACCTAAAATTTCTATTCCTCGTAGGTGTCTATTAATAGCATCTGCATCTAAATCGGTGTATATTCTATTCTTACATGCTGAACATTTTATTTGAGGTTTATTACAGATTCCTTTTACCCATTGATTTGCACATACTGGCGAATATCCACTTTTGCCTTGTTTGTTCTGCCAACGTTTAGCATGTACATCTTTTTTACCTTTAAATAATGTCATATATAATTCTACTTTTTCTTGAGGCAAACTATTATTACTTACTTCACTAAGCTTATACTTTTGAATTGATATATCATTCTTTATCTCAACTATAGCTTTATATTCATTATCCATACAAATTTCTTTTGTTTGTAATTCTAAACGTTTTCTGAAATCCATATTTTCTATTCTCAATATCTGATTTTCCTCTAATAGCTTCAAGTATTTATTATAAAGCTCATTATAATCCATATTCTTACTCCTCCTAGAGAAACTATTTCAAATCTATTATTATATATATCAAAAATATTTTATTTGAATTGTATAGTAATTATAAAATGATTTTATTTTTATTTCCATAAGAGATTAAAATTTCTTTATTTACAGAGTAAAGTGTCGCTGCTCCAACCTTAACTTTTAAAATTTATATCTCATCTAAAATTATATCCTATTATAGTATTATATATCATGAGGATACTTATAATAAATTAATTATATTAATATATAAAATTTTCATTGTATAAATTTACATACTTTTAGGATAAAATTATAAAAATTTAAAACAGCTAATCAGAGTGAATATTTCACCTTAATTAGCTGTTAAAACTTTTTCTATTTCATTTTCAATCTCTATGTCTTTATTTAGGCAATCCAATCACTAAAAAGTTAACTTCTAAGCTGCTATTTCAGAATAATTAATAACAAATATTTCTGCTTTATTTTTTTTTGTATCTTCTATTATCTTTTCAAGCTTTAATGCTACATCATTTTCTAAATAATACTCACCACATTGTTTACAAATATTTGCTGGCACTCCTTTAATTATGATTATATGTCCATCAAAGTCTACAATATGATTAACAATACCTTTAATTAAATTAGATTTACATAAAATACAATTCATCCTTATTGCCTCCTTGTTTTTAAATCTTTATACCATTGATCTTTATCAGGATAATAAGTTGTTATCATCCATACATAATTTTGTCCTACTGCACATACTACATGAACTCCACTATGAGTATCAGTAAATCCTAAAATTAAACAACTTGGAAAGGGATAATCACTTTCATAGTATTCTATTATTTCACCATTATTTATGCAATCAATTACTTCCTTAATTTTAATTTTTCTTTATTGCATTCTTATAAGAATATGACCACGCCATTGAATTTTATCATTCTTAATTAATTCTTGTATCTTTTCTATACTAAAATCCATATTGTTTTAGCTCCTTTATATGTCTAATTATAGTATACCACATCTTAAAAAAGAGTCTCCACAATATATATATTTTTTACTTACTTTAAATATAAAATGTTAGAACGCGGAATTAATGCGTAATATCTTTTATGAACGTGACACCAATGACAACAAGAATAACCGATACTTAAGAATATAGGTTTGCCATCCTCTTTTGCTTTTGTAAAAGCTTCTTCATTCCATGGAAACCAATTTACTGGGGTATATGCATGTTGTAATAGGTATGGACTCTTTTCATTAATTAATCTGTTAGGTTTTCTACTTAATTTAACAATATCAGGCTTAATCATAACTTAACAACTCCTATAAATATACATTAACAATATTATACCCAACATAGATATTTTAAGTCCCAAAAATAAAGAAGCGACATATCCTTATTATTTCTTAATATGTTCCATAAATTTATATAATGATTGTCACTTATAATAGATTTAAAAATTGGTAATTGGGATTAGATATTTTATTATGAAATACTTTCAGGCTGTCAGATGTACCTACCCATACCCTATGCAATGAAAGCATACCATTATATTTAGAAGACCACCCACTTTTAGTGGTGAAAGCCATTTTATAACCAGTCTCTCGAACTGATTTAATTGCTTTTTGGTTATACCCACCATACGGGTATGCGAAGAAAATTATTTGTTTATCTAATGTTTTCTCTAGGTACTGCTTAGATTGAATTAGTGTTTTTAATTGTTTATTCTTAGAAATATTTTCTAATTTATCATGGTTTACGGTATGACTTTCTATATCTATACCGTATTTTTCCATTTCAAGAAGTTGTTTAGTTTGTAAAAAACGATGACTTTTATCTATTTCCCCGGTAATAACAAAAATTGTTGCTTTAAAGTTATATTTTTTTAGAACTGGTAACATAGCAGTATAATTGTCTTCATACCCGTCATCAAAAGTAAGCACTACGGATTTTCTAGGTATTGGAGTATTATTCATAAGATAATCATATAGATTTCTAAGTGTTATAGTATAATAACCATTATCATATAGATATTTCATTTGCTCCTTAAACTTTTTAATAGGCATACAAATGGGATCGCCTTTTACGTAGGAAATAGAATGATATTCTAAAACTGGAACACTCCTACCATAAGGTTTAATATCAGTGTTTTTTTTAAAATCAGGTGTTGAAGATGATTGAGCAGGTTTAGTCTCTATAGGAAATACAACTGATTTTTTCATTACAGTAGTTTTACCCCTTGAACATCCAACGATACAAAGCAGAAAAATAAAAATAAATATAAATATGAAAAATAATTTTTTCTTCATATAAACCTCCATATGTATTTATTTGTTAAATCTAAATTCAGTAACCTTTTAATCATTCATACAATACTATAATCTCAGGATATCTTTACTTTGGAGGGATTATATGAATATTTTAGCGATTTTCTTTTTTGCTATTGCCTCAAGCAGTGATGGTCTTATTGTAGGACTGAGTTACGGTGCTAAAAAAGTTAGAATAAATTTTATAAGTAACTTTATGATATCCTTTATTTCTGGTATAGGTACTTTTTTAGCAATGTCATTTGGAAGAAGCCTTTTACAATTAATGCCACTGAAATATTCAAATATACTAGGAAGTGGCATATTAATATTATTTGGCATATTTCTATTAGTAAATTGGCTTAGGAAAAATATTGGCAGCACTAAAAGTATAGAAAAAGCTAATAAAGATTCATCAGGGTATAAGCACTATGAAAACACACTTAGAAACCCAGAAATAATAGATACAAACGACTCAAAGACTATAGACTTTAAAGAAGCTATTATCCTAGGATTTGTTCTTTGTTTAAATAATATTGGACTCGGAATAGGAGCAAGTATTTCAGGGTTAAACATTTTTATGACATCTATATTCTCTTTGATTTTAAGCCTTATATTTATACCAATAGGGTATTACATTGGTGAAAAGGTAATTTCTGATACACTATCAAAATATTCCGAAATAATTTCAATATGTATTATTTTAATCCTTGGGCTATATGAACTATTTGTATAAAGTCAGATTATTACTATAAATTTAACCTTACATTTTATAAGTTTATGATTTAGGTATATGAATTATAAACACCTACAATCCCATTTTCATAAAGCCCACTGTGAAAGGTAGATGTTTATACTTTCTTGTACCTGTATGTATAAATCCTAAACTACTGTACCAATTCCTTAATTTAGTACTTTCTTCAATTAATCCAATAGTCATTTTATTACTTCCCATTTCTCTTACTTTATCCATTGCAAAAGCAATCATTTCCCTACCATAACCTTTATGACGATATTTTACTAATACAGCAAGATTCTTCAGTTCGAAACTACCACCATTATTCTTGCTAAGTGAAAAATAACCTACAATGATACCATTGTCCAGATACGCAAACATTAGTCGGCCTGCATCATACTGCTTATATAATTGTTCAATTTCCATAAAGCTTGCATTCCCTATACAATTCTCTTTTGTAAGATTAAATTCTTGAGCTACCGTTTCAAAACTTTTTCTTATTACCTGTACACATAATTTTATCTCATCTCTATCTATTTGCCTTATTATTTTTATCACTTCCAAACAAATTAATGTTTATTTCAACTATTTCAGACCGGCTTCCTATCCTAATTGGAGGACCCCATGTACCATAACCCGAAGATACAATAAAGTTAGAATTGTTTTTTTGAAGATAACCATAGTCTAATTCAAATATTGCATTTGTTATAAGATTTGCTGGAAATAACTGTCCTCGATGTGTATGTCCAGATACCTGTAAATCAATCCCCTGCTTTTGCGTATCATCAAAATTTCTTGGCTGATGATCCATTAATATAAGAGGCCTTGATTTATCTAAATCTTTTATTATGTCTGATAATTCTTTTCTTTTAACTTTCGTCTGAGATTCCTGAGATATATCATCACGACCTATAACATAAAAACTATTATTTATTAAGATTGCTTTATCTCTGAGTACATTTATTCCTGAATCATTAAAAGTTTTTACAACATCATCAATCTTGCGACCCATTTCATCATGGTTTCCAAGACAAGCATAAACTCCATACTTGCTTTTAATCCTTTTAAAGTTAACACTCATATTTTGTTTTACAAAAGGTTCAATGCTACTATCAATTATATCTCCAGGTATTAGCACAATATCTGGATTCAATTCATTTATTTTATTGACCATTATGGTAAGTCTTCTATTATCTACTTCATATCCAAGATGAATATCAGAAACCATAATAATTTTAAGTGACTTTAAATTCTCAGGTGCTTTATTTACATTCAAATCATACTTAGTTACTTTTGGGCTTCGAGCACTCCAAGTACCATATGCCATTAAACCGGCTAAAAGCACAATTACCACCATAGCTATTATTATTGACAAATTAGAAGTTTCATTTATATTCCTTGGAATAAATTGGAGTTTACTATTCAAAAATCTTATTAGATCAATAATCGGCAATACTAAAATAAGATAAAAAATTATTGCCATCCAATATGACCCTACAATATTTAACGTATTTAAAACTACAGACGGTATATAAGAAGACAATAACATACTCATGATATAAGCCGATGAGATTAATGCAATTACTATCCAATATACCTTGTTATTTAAAAATGAAATATGACTTCCTAAGTTTTGCCATCCCCTTAGCCCTATATAATAATTTATCCCTCCATATAAAAAAAGAAATAGCGCAATACCTAATAACATTAATTTATTCATTATACACCTCTTGTTACTATATTTAAAATACTATAATATATTATATTTTATCAATTTTTTTCTCAAATCTTCCGAATTTATATAAAGTATACCTTTAAATTTCAATTTTCTAGCACCTTCAATATTTTCAATTGTATCATCTATAAAAATTGATTCTTCTGGCTTAATTTTATATCTTTTTATTAATTTATTATAAATTTCTTTATCAGGTTTTATAAGTTTTTCCTTATATGAAAGAATACCACCATCAAAATCCTTAAAAAATTCATATCGCTTAGTAACATCTTCGTATGCTAGCAAATGAAAATTAGATAAGAAATAAAGTCTATATCCATTATATTTTAGCTCTTTTAAAACTTCCACAGTGCCTTCAATCGGTGTAAGTAATTGATACCAATTGTGCATTATAAGTTTTATTAACTCACTATTTTCTACGTTTCTATGACATATATCATTTACTGCATCTTCCTGTGTAATTATACCCCTATCAAGCATAATCCATTCTTTACTAGTGAATATTTCTTCATAAACATCCTGAACTTTTACTTTATCAGAAATTAGTTTTTGAATATACACTAATGGATTAAAATCTAATAATACCTTTCCTAAATCAAATACAATATTTTTAATCATATTTTTATAACCCCTTTTATATGCATCTTAATATATACATTATACCTCACAATAAAAAGGTCTAGCAATTATGCTAGGCCCTAAATATTTAATAAATATACTATTACTATTAATCTGTTTTGTATTTAAACTTGTTGTATTTTCATCATATTTGTAGTACCAGGCTCACCAACAGGTATTCCTGCTGCAATTATGACAATATCACCTTTTTTTATATATCCTGCAGCTAAAGATTTTCCTACTGCATCTGCCATTAATTCATCTGTGGAAGTTAACTTAATTGAAAGTATACTTTGTACTCCAAAATTAATAGCTAAACCTCTTGCAACTTGCTTACTAGGTGTTACAGCAATAACTGGGCATCTTGGTCTATATTTTGATACCATTCTAGCAGTATAACCACTTTGAGTTGCTGTTAGTATTGCAGATACATTTAATTTATCTGCTGTAGTACACGTAGCAAGACTTATAGCATCTGATATATTATCTAAAGGTTCATAAATTTTCTTAATTAAAGCATCTCTAAAATCAATATTTGACTCTGCTTCAATTGCAATCTTCGCCATTGTTAAAGCAGCTTCAAGTGGATATTTTCCATTAGCACTTTCACCACTAAGCATTATTGCATCAGTACCATCGAAAATAGCATTTGTTATATCTGAAGCTTCAGCTCTAGTAGGTCTTGGATTTCTAATCATAGAATCTAACATCTGAGTTGCAGTTATAACAGGCTTACCAGACTTATTACATTTATGTATTATCATTTTTTGAATTATTGGAACTTTTTCAATAGGTAATTCAACCCCCATATCTCCTCTAGCAACCATAATACCATCAGAAGCCTCTATTATAGCATCTATGTTGTCAACGCCTTCTTGAGTTTCAATTTTCGATATTATTTGAATATGTTCTCCGCCATTTGCATTAAGTATATTTCTAACATCTATTACATCGCTAGCTTTTCTAATAAAAGAAGCTGCTACGATATCAACACCTTGTTCACATCCAAATATTAAATCTAATTTATCTTTGTCAGTTACTGCAGGAAGACCAATAGATATGTTAGGAACATTTATTCCCTTATGATTTCCTATAAAACCAGAATTTAATGCTGTACAATTTATTTCAGTTCCTTCTATTGAATCAATCTTAAATTCAATAAGACCATCATCCACAAGAAGTCTACCATTTACTTTAAGGTCATGGCAGAGTTCTTTATAAGAAACAGAACATCTCTCTTTATTACCAAGTATCTCTTTACCACAACTAAAGACAAATTTTTGTCCTTTGTCAAGTTCAACAGTATCTCCTATAAAATTGTGGGTTCTAATCTTAGGTCCTTTTATATCAAGCATTATCGCTATCGATTTATTAAGTTCTTCCCTTAGTTCTTTTATAATATCCATTTTTATTTTGTGGTCAGCATGTGTACCATGTGAAAAATTAAGTCTAGTAACATTCATTCCTATTTCCATAAGTTGTCTTAATATACTTTTACTATCACTAGCAGGACCTATTGTGAAAATCATTTTTGTTCTTTGCATAATCAATATCCCCTTTACTATTTTAAGTCTTCTTAATTAATTTTATATTCTGTTAACTTATTATATCCTTTTCGTCTAATTATGGCAATCTTCCATAATCCGAGTTTTATTCAATTATACCATTAAATAACCATATATCTTAAAGTACCTTAACAAAGTTAAGAATAGTCTGTCCATTAAACAGTAGCAAACTGACTGTTATAAAGTCGTGAATATTGCCCACCTTTTTCTAATAATTCATCATGGGTTCCACTTTGAACAATATTACCATTATCCATTACCAAAATTATATCTGATTCTTTTATTGTGGAAAGCCTATGAGCTATAATAAAACTGGTTCTCCCTTTTAACATTTTAATAAATGCCTTTTGTATTTTAAGTTCAGTTATTGTGTCTATATTACTTGTAGCATCATCCAAAATTAACATAGGCGCGTTAACAAGCATTACTCTTGCTATCGTAAGCAGCTGTCTATTATAGCCATCTGGTAACTCTTTTATAAACTCATCAGCTTGAGCTGTTTTTGCCGCATCTATGATTTCCTCTTGCGAGGCATTTTTCTTTTCCCAGCAAATATTATCTGAAATGCTACCAGTAAACAGCACCGATTTTTGTGGTACCATGCTAATTTTACTTCTAAGTTTTTTTAAAGAATAATTTTTAACATTTATTCCGTTTATTATTATTTCACCTTTAGTAACATCATAAAATCTTGGAATTAAATTTATGAAAGTTGGAGCTGATTTACACCGTTATTTATAATAAGTGCCATAAGTGTTGGAAGCAAAAGTTCTAGTAATGCTTCAATAAGCTTAAAAGTGGGTCCTAAAATACATTCTTTCCTATATGGCTTTAAAAACTTAAAAAGTTTAAACAAAAATCTTCACTCCAATATAAAAAGTATTACATGTTCTCTTCCATGCGAATATGATTATAGCATAGGGTACTCCATATTAATAATATATGTTTTATATGTGTTATATACGATATTCGTATACAATCAACCCACACTTCTTTTATTAAGTACTAAAAAAGCATCTATAAACTAATATAGATGCTTTTCTAGATGAATTATTGATTAATAAAAATGTTTAGACTCTTTTTATCTTACTCTACGTCCATATGTGAAGTCACTATTTAGTGATTGAATTCTAAGTACAGCTCCTGTGTGAGGTGCATTTATCATGTTACCATTCCCAACATATATTCCTACATGATGAGCTGGTGATCCAAAAAACACTAAATCGCCTGGTTGAAGATTTCCTCTAGATATAAGAGTACCTACATTTTGTTGAGCTTCTGAAACTCTTGGTAAATTTACTCCAAAATGTGCGAATACATATTGTGTGAATCCTGAGCAATCAAACCCTGAAGGGCTTGTCCCGCCCCAAACATAAGGAACGCCAAGAAATTGTGATGCATATGATAATAATGCATTAGCTGAAGCTCCTGAAGGTGCTGAACCACCTCTAGATGGAGTTATACTTGGAGCCACACTTGTTGATTGACTTTGTACAACTTGTTTTACTGCAACTTGATTTGCTGACGCATATTGTCTTGCTGCAACAGCTTGTCTTGCTTCAGTCGCATTTTTTGCATCTATAACTGCTTGTTTTGCTAAAGCTACTTGTTTTGCTGCAGCCGCTTGGTCTGCAACTAATTGTGCTGTAAGCTTGTTTTCCTGAGCAGATAATTGTGCAACCAATACATTTTGTTGTGATTTTTGCTTAGTTAAAGCACTTAATGTACTTTTATTTTCATCTCTTAGAGTTAACAACTTTGCATTTGCAGTGTCTAATGCTACTTTCTTTACATTAATTGCTTCCTCTTTTGCTTTCAAATCATTAATAATATTTTGATCATAGGTTATTATTGTTTTTACATCTTCTAATCTAGATATAAAATTTTCTATTCCCTTTGAGTCTAGTATAATGTCTATGTAACTTGATGTTCCATTCATATACATTACTCTCATTCTTTTATCAAAAAGTATTTTTTCTGCTTTGATATCGTTCTCTGCTTTTGCAATATTTATTTTTGTTACTTTGATATTATTTTGTGTAACCTTAATGTTTTTTTCATTATTACTCATTTTTGACATTATTTTTTCGATTTGACTATCCATCATCTCTACTTTGCTTTCAAGGCTACTTCTTTGAGTTTGAACCTGTTGAATTTTCACCTTATCTGATGCTGTATCTGCATATACACTAGTGTATCCAATGCTCATAGTTAAAGTAAGTGCCATCATTGTTGAAATAATTTTTTTGTTCAAGTCCCCATCTCCCACAAATAATTTTATTTTTCAATATATTATAATTTAATATTTATATTGTTAAAACATAAGTACTATTCTACACAAAATATTAAAATTTGTAAAGTAAGAATTTGCCATTTCATCTGTTAATTTGTTATATAAAGTTTATAACTCTATATTTTACAAGATTTTTTTTGTATTATTAATATTTAAACTCACACCTAAGTAATTAAATTCTTTTTATAAAAAAGAAATGTTTTGCTTTCTTATCTGTTATATATTACCATATGTTTCATTGAATTAATATGTTTTTCGTCATCTTTTATTTGACATTATTCTTAACTTTTAATCTTTTAATCTTTTAATCTTTTAATCTTTTAATCTTAAATTACATAATATCATTTCTTTTAGGCTAATGACCTTAACATATATTTTGGTATTATAAACAGTTTATTGCAATATACTGCTTCTTCGAGTTATAATAAAAACAAAATAAGAAGGTGTTACAATATGAATTTAAAAAAATATATGAATATTATAGCTTTCATCTTAGCATTATTTATTTTCGTAGTAATAAATAAATTATTAGCTTTTACTTTTATTATTTTATATTTATTGCTTACAAATTTTGCAACAATTATTTATTATATTGGTAGCAATAAATATAAAAGAGGCAAAATTGATCAAGCTTATAAATACTTTAAAATGGCCTATAATATAAAGGGCTCACCAATTAAAATAAAATTATACTACATATATAATTTGTTACTAAGAGGTGATTTAGATCAATCAGAAAAACTATTGAATCAGCTTTCGAAACGAAAATTAACTTCTGATGATGAAATTAATATAAAGCTTAATATGTCTATTGTCTTTTGGAAAAGAGATAATATTGACGGAGCAGTTAGTTTACTTATGGACTTATATAAAAAATATAAAACTACTGTTATATATCAGAATCTAGGCTATTTTTTAATTTTAGAAAATGATTATACTAAAGCTCTAGATATGAATCTTGAAGGCTATAAATTTAATTCATCAAATGCAGGCATATTGGATAATTTAGGAACTAATTATTATATGTTAGGTGAGTATGATAAATCTTTAAAAATATATGAAGAATTAATGATAAATAAGCCTTCTTTTTCATCAGCATATTATTACTATGCATCTACTCTAATAAAATTAAATAAACCTGAAGAGGCACTTTTAAATTTAAAAGAAGCCCTAAAGTGCAATTTTACATTCTTGAGCGCCATATCCAAAGAAGAGATAGAAACTAAAATAACTGAAGTTGAAAACTCAATAAAATAGATTTGGAAAAGGAGTAATTAAAAAATATGAGAAAGTACATATTTATAGCCATAGGTGGAATGCTAGGGGCTATATTAAGATATTTTATAAAAAATATACATATTTATCATTATAAAGAAGTTATACCAATAAACACATTGTTAATAAATATTTCTGGTACTTTCCTATTATCACTTATACTAACAGTCGCATATGAAATTTATGTGATCGATGCTGATATAAGACTAGGAATTGCTACTGGATTTTTGGGGGCCTTCACAACTTTTTCTACACTTTGCAAAGAAACTGTAAATCTTATGAAGCAAGGAGACTATTATTCTTCTATATCCTATATTGGCTTCTCAGCAATGTTCGGACTTGCTGCAGCTTACTTTGGAGTAATAGTTGCAAGAGAAGTAGTTTCAATTTTTATAAGTAATAAGAATAGCCCTAGTGATGTAGGCTAGATTTATCCATAGGAGGTTTATTTCATGACATATGTGTTAGTTGCAATCGGTGGAGCCGCCGGAAGTTTGGTTAGGTACAGCCTTGGTAAATTTATAAGTGAAAAATCAAAACGCTCTTTTCCAATAGGTACTTTTATAATTAATATTACAGGTGCCCTTTTGCTTGGGTTTGTAAGCACAATTGGAGTAAGTAGTAATATTATGCTACTAATTGGAGATGGTTTCCTAGGTGCATACACAACTTTTTCAACTTTTATGTATGAGGGCTTTAATCTATTTCAAGAAAAAGAAAAACTGAATGCTTTTATATATATTTTATGTACATTAATACTTGGAACTATAGGTTATGAAATAGGAAGCAAACTAGGTAGTTTATAAAACGGAGGGATAAGATAGCACGCTATTTTACCCCTTTAGCTTTTACAATGTTTTGATATGATGATAATAAAGGTATACTAAGTCCATACGCTTTAATTTCATATTTTTGATTAATTCTAAGTCCCCAATACATATCTTCCGATGATATTTTAAATTCTAGTAGGCTGTTATCATTTCTAAATATCCTTATATCACCATTTTGAAGTTCCGTATAAATTAAATAAGTAGTCTTGTTTTCATTTTGTATTATCCGTTTACTCTCAATCGTTACTACATAAGTACTTCTAAAAAAATGCGGAAAAAATATAATTATACCAACTATTACAAAAAAAATAATTATTGCTTTTCTAATTTTAAATCTAGAAAAAGTTCTATTTCTTCTAAATAGATAAGAAATATTTTTTTTCATAAAATCTCCTTTATTTTATTAACTCCATCCACTACAAATATTATTCCTTTTTCTAAATATTAGAACATATACTTTATAATTTTTTTGTATTTTAATCAGGTATTATTGCAACTATATATTTTGCTACCTCTATGGCTGTTTCATCTATTTCACCATCACCAGCAAAAACCATAGTGCTTGCATTAGCACCTTTACTTAATAATAAATTCATCATACCCTCACTTTTGATCACGGATAAAGGAGTACTCTTTTGATCATCTATAGTATTTACATCTGCACCTTTACCAATTAAATATTTCACAATATCCTTATTATCCGTTTTAACTGCATGCTCTAGTGCAGTTTCTCCACCACTATCTTTATAATTAATTTTTACACCCTTTTGGATTAATTTTTTTACCGATTCAATATCATTATCTTTTATTGATGTAAATATTTTTTCTTGATTTATAACTGCTGATGTTTGACTATTGTTTTTATAATTTATTTTTCTATTATTTTCATATATTATTATGAACATCAAAGATACTATGATAAAACCGCTTAATAATACCATTATTATCTTTTTCATATTTTGTATTCCTCCGTCCATATCTCAACCATTATTTGTAAAATTGATTGTTTTAACTAGTTCTCTTTTTCCACTTAAATTCCTCTATTGTAAATAAACTTTTTTTAAATAGCCATAAAGTAAAAATACTGACAGATCATAATCTAATTATGATCTGTCAGTATTAATTTCTTATATTTATTCAAATAATGATTTAACATTCTTTAATTCTTCTCTAATTGAAATGCCTTGAGGACAATGGGTTTCACATTTACCACACTCTACGCAGTTTGATGCTCTTTCCTTTTGTGGAACAGCTAAGGAATAATTCTCCTCTTTGTCAAACATAAAATGATTATTATAGAAAGTGAAATTTTTAGGAATATTTACACCAGCTGGACATGGCATACAATACTCACAAGCTGTACAACTAACTTTTACTTTTTCCTCAATAACAGTTTTAGCCTTGATAACTATCTTTAATTCTTCATCTGTTAATGAATTAACCTTGACTTCACTTGCCGTTTTTATATTTTCTACTATTTGATTCATTTCATTCATTCCACTTAAAACAACTGATACTTCAGGATGGTTCCAAACCCAACTTAAAGCCCAATCTACTGGTGTTCTTTTAATTTCTGCTTTATCAAAAACATCAAGAGCCTCTTTTGGAAGATTAGCTGCGAGTTTTCCTCCTCTAAGTGGTTCCATAATTGTAACTCCGAGTCCCTTTTTAGATGCATATTTTAAGCCTTCTGTTCCAGCTTGAAAATTCTCATCTAAATAGTTATATTGAATTTGACAAAATGACCAATCATAATAATCTACTATTTCTTTAAAAATAGGAAGTTTATCATGGAATGAAAATCCTGCATATTTTATTCTTCCATCTTTTATCGCTGAATCTAAAAACTCAGATATCCCAAGATTTTTAAGCACAGCCCAGGTATCAGCATTAAGAGCATGTATTAGATAAAAATCTATGCTATCTGTCTCAAGTCTCTGTAATTGTTCATTTAAGTATTTATCCATGTCTTCTCTTGTTTTTATAAGCCAACTAGGAAGTTTTGTAGCAAGTTTTACTTTCTCTCTATAGCCATCTTTCAAGGCCTTTGCCACAAATAGTTCACTTGCTCCTCCACCGCCCATACCTGTTCCATGGTACGGATAAGCAGTATCTATGTAATTTACGCCTTCATCTATTGCAAAGCGTACAAGCTTTGTTGCTTTATCATAATCTATTTTAGATTGATCTCCTCCTGGCAAAATTGGAAGCCTCATACACCCAAAACCCAAAGCTGAAACCATTTCATTTGTCTTTCCAAACTTTCTATACAACATTATAATTCCTCCCTTAAATGAGCAATAAAATTTAATCGATATTTATAACATTTTGTAGTTTGTTTTATATGCAATATTATAACATAATGCTTGGACCAATGTATCTGTTTTACAATTTCAAATAAAAATAAAATTTTCTTAATCTTAATATTATCTTAATATCCTTTTAACATAGTTATGATATTATTTATATATTACGAAGGGAGTGTGAGCTCAATGAATAATGGAAATAAATTTGTTATTAGTAAGGATGTTATTGATGAATGTCTTGCTGCATCTGTAGAAAAACCAACTAAATAAAAACAAGTCTGACATTAATAATGTAAGACTTGTTTTTCATTGTGTCCATTACTAATGACTACATATACTTGTCATAAATGCTACAGAACCCCTTAAGAAACCCAATATAAAATTCTTGTGGAATATCAACTTCTGGAAACAATTTTGCAATTCTATCAAATTTATTAACAGCTAGAACATTAATATTCTTAATAATGTTTGGTAATAATCCTTTCTCTAAAAGATTAAGATATGAAATTAAACCTAATTCAAAACCATTTAATTCATAAGGATGAATTTCTTCTTGCTCCTCCTCATAATAAGTTTCAACGAATTGATGAATAACTAACAAAGAATCCTCTTCACTGTCTTCATTTTCATCAATTTCATTAACTTCTTCAAATTCTTCAACTTCTTCGATATTTTCTGTAATTCTATTGTTAACTTCCTCTTCTTTTTTCCACTCAATTATTTTTCCCATCATCGATACCTCCTTATTTCAAGTTTTTAGGTTCTGTTTGTTATTTCAATTATTGTTTTATTTTCTTTACTATCATTAATATTCAATTGAGTGGTTATTTGCTCTAAATATTTTTAGACATAAAAATACCCCTCTTTCTTTTAACAAATTTTTAAAATCTGTCTACTTAAAGAGGAGCATATAATTATTTAAATTATGGATCTATCTTATATAGATTCTTTTATTTGCTTTTTATCATAATTGCAACTGATTGTATTTTATTCACAGAGGTTCTAGTCACATAAAGCTTGCTTGCTTTAGTATTAAATGCAGCAAATAAATACGAATATCCTTTAACTACAGTTGCCCTAGATATTGCTCTTGCACCTTTTGTTGAGGCAGGATTTACAGAATACACATTAACTATATCTCCTGCTAATAATCCTTTTACACATACTTTGCTCTTTGCAACTGATAGGTAACGAGGAATCAAACTTAAACTCCTCTGCACTTTGGGATAAGTTTTAGATACAGCCTTACTTGTTTTTTTGCTACTGTTAGTTACAGTTACTTTAATTGCTGTAACTGTTTCACTGAGTTGAGCTTTAAGTTTTATATTAACATATGGCTTTATTTTAGTGTTTACAACACCGGCTTTAGACATAGTAACAATTGCACTTGCAGTTCCTAGTAAAGTCTTGCCATTACCACTATAAACTCTTACTACATCACCTTTTATTAATCCAGTTACATTAACATAGTCATTATAAACTGAATTGTTAACTACCGTTATTTGAGCTACTGACAAAATTGGTACTGGTAATGCTATAGGCATCTTGGTATTATTAGTAATTGTATATTTCTTAGAAGCTACTGGAAACAATGTCTTGTCCCAAGTATGATTTAGCCTCATTTCTGCATCACTACGTAAAGAATAAGTTTCCATTACTCTTCCATTCACATCTGGTAAAGGGTCATTCCAAGTCGTATCTAGGTGATACCAACTTCCTCCTACTATTACCATATCCCAAGCATGACTTTCACTTTCAAAACCATTATCTGCAGTTCCTGTTATCATTCTAGCCTTTAGCCCTGCATCTGTTAGCATTCTATATGCTAGCAATGCATACCCTTGGCATACCGTCTTACCACTTCCGAGTAAGCCCGCATAAGCAGAAAAATTAGTAAGTGAAGTATCATAAGTTAATTTTTTGCATATATAAGCGTTTATAGCCTTTACCTTTTGAGCTTCAGTCATATTAGGTGTTATTATTTGTCCTAACACCTCTTTAACCTTTGCCTTTACCTGATTTTCCTGATTATCAGTTTCTAAGTACGAAAATGTGTAATTCACATCAAATTTATTATTACCAAAGTCTGTGATGCTGTAAGTGTAATAATCTAATAAATTCTTTTCGTAATCATTACCTGCTGTTTTAATTACTTTTAAAACAGTATTTTGGATGAAGCTTATAGTATCACTAGCAATTTTAGGCCCTGTATAACTAATATTCACCCCAGTTGCTCTATTAGCTATGGCATAATTTAATTTTGCTTCAAATTCATTAGCAGTAGTAACCTTATATGTTGCAACAGCTGCGGCTTTATTCATTGGTATTGACGAATAAGCAGTACTAAAATTGCGAATATAATTATTGCCCTTTAGTTTACTACCTCCAATTAGATAAACCGAACCTGTTGTAGTTTTACTTTTTTCTTGATTTGCATAAACTAATGGACTTATACTTGAAACCGATACGCCTAACACTATAATTAAAGACAATAATATTTGGCTTATTTTTTTAAACTTTTTCACATAATCTCCCCCTACTCTAGATGATAACTCTCCTATAAAACAAGGGTATGTTCCACTACCCCTTAAACTTAAAACTTTATATAGTAAGAACTTTTTACTTTTTATAAATTTATTACAATTATATCATAATAAATTATAACTTATAATATTAAAATATAATATTTCTAATAAAAGTTATATTTATAATAATGTGCTATAATTGTGTTATTTGACATATATGAACATTTAATAATAAAAAATAAAAGAAGATGAAAAAATGAATAATAAACTTACTAAAAAAGATGTAGAGCAGCTCCAAAAGGAATATGATTATCGTAAGGGACCACTAACAATGGAAATAGCACATGAAAAAATGATAGCGGCAGCTCATGGTGACAGAAGTGAAAATGCTGAATATAAAGCTGCAAAATCAAATATGTACGATAACTTTCGAAGAATGGGTTATTTAATAAAAATGATTAGAAGTGCGCAAATTATGGATGACGTTATCGGTGAAACTGCCGGTGCAAACATAGGCAATAAGTTATTTATAAAATTTGTTGGCAACGATGATATAGAAGAAATAGAACTTGTAACCACACTTCAAGTAGATATAATAAACGGTAAATTTAGTATTGAGTCTCCAATAGGAAAAGTATTATTTGGAAAAATAGTAGGCGATATAGTAGAAGTGGATTCCCCTGATGGAAACTATAAAATAGAACTTGTAAACATAATCAAACAATAATTCCATCTATTTTATTATCTGTTTAATATATTTAATTGCTCCATCTGTATGAACCTTAGCACTGCTAAAAACTTTTTCTAACCTTTTTTTAGTCTCTCTATCTTCTAAGGTTTCAGATATTACAATATTTTTTATTTTCTCCTTGTAAGAACTAAATAACAATAAGTTATCAAAATCCGTTTTTGGGAATCCATATCCAATAAAATCTAATTCTTCAGCGTTATCTATATAATATTTCATCTTTTTCCATAAAAGTTTATAAAAATTACCTGCAAAATATTTCTGTTTAGTATTTGACATAGGGACAAAAAATGGTACGTCCTCAATAAAAATTTCATTAATAGCATTTTGTTCAAGTGATATAACATCACCTATATCTGCATTATCATATTTACTCATACTAAACCAATTAAAAGAACCATGAAGTTTTAAAAGTTCTATCTTTTTCTCATCCAGATCGCCACCATCAATTTTTGCGCTTTCTTGATATGGATCTTCATTTAAGTTAATACCATATTTTACTACAAATTTACCACACTCACTTAAGTTTTTACAAATTTTTTCAATAAATAAATCATAATTAAATGTAACAAGTAGTATATTTTCCTTATAACAATAACATAAAAATTTACCCATAATATCCATTTTGTCAGGATCAGGCTCACAATTTTTCATTTCATTATATATATGTTTTAACATTTCTTTTCTTAAAGTATAAAATTCTATATCTTCTTTATCACTAAAAAATATTTCTCTTGATAATATATAACTAGCACAGTTTTCTACATCAAAATAATCATGTAATTTTGCTTTTGCATTGCTTACAAAATTTTTGAGCAAACTATCTTCCTCAATATTCTCAAGCAAATCTTTAATTAAAGGCATTGAACTACATAATGCCTTTGAAAATCCTGCTCCAAGAACAATAACCTTTATATATTTTTTCATACCTACATGACTCCATTTTATTAATTCTATAATTATACTTTACTTCAAAATGCTAATATGTATTCCCATATTAATAAATAACAATAACATGTCCATTAAAAACATAAACATAAAATAGCCATGAGCTACTATTATAACCCATGGCTTTCCTATACTACATCAAATCCATATATTCTATCAACTATCTTGCTGTTAGAATCATACTTTATAAGCTTAAAAGCCATATATATGTCACCTGAAGCTCCTAATAAGTTGAGTAGGAATGTTATGCCTCCTAACCAGATAGGTAGCGTCAAAGTTGCAATAGACATTACAGTTAATGGTGCTAAAAGTATAATTAAAAATTTAAAACGTTCTATAGGTACCTCAGATATTTCTTGCGTATATGCATATATACCCTTAAACCCATACTTTACTTTGCCACCAAAAATCTTATAAGCGAGTCCATGAATACTCTCATGAATAATTGAAATAGGAATCATTAAAAGGAGTACATATAAACAAAAATTAATTACTAGATATTTAGTTGGGTAAAAAATATAAGGTTTCAGAAAAAAGTTATCAAGTATATTCCCTACACTCCTACCCAGTAGAAGTACAATTAAAAGAGCTATTACTGTACACATTACATGTGTTTTCCATGTAATTTTAAAAGACATGCCATCACCTCTGTTAGAAGTATTGACATGTCTTTGGGATGTTAAACTTATTTAATACACTTTTCCACCTTTCGACAAATGACAGTCACTATTGTCTGTAGCTTGCTTCCCACTTGCTTTGATTAGTCATTAAGACATACCTTACTACTTCATATGTATAACTAATCGTATATTTTCTTTTATTAGATGGCTGGTGCAACAGTGGAAACATTTATAGGCACGAAAAACAATTTTGCTTAAAAACTTACCCCAACCTCAACTCTATTAAATGCACTTCAAATATTCTATTTTTACCCTGCTTTTTCTTTCCATATATATACAAGTGCCTGACCCCTTACAGAGTTTGGAAGTGAAATGAACAAACTCTGTTGCTACCATTTATATTCCTCTGGCTTCTTTACCATATTTGCTCTCACTGGATTTAGATGAATATACCTACTTGCTTCTAATACATATTTATCATCATAAATTATTTCCGAACCATATCTTTCTTGAAAAAGATGTCCAACATAATTATATTTATTATTGAAATATTTAGCATATAAATTATTTAACCTTCCCATAAAACATTTTATGTGCATTTCTTTTGTTTGTACTTGCAAATGCACATGATTAGACATTAAGACATAACTTACTACTTCAAATTGATCACCAGTTTTTTCCAATACATAGTCTAAAGTACCTAAATATACCTTATAATCCTCTTCATCCCTAGATAAATCATTTCTTCTATTTCCTCTAGTTGTAATATGCATCATGACATTTGGGTACCATTCTCTAATTTTCTAGTCATCTATAATCCACTTCCTAAATACTTTTTTAGTCTTATTTTAATTATAGACAACCGCATTTTTTATATTCACTGTAGCAATGCAAAAACAGATTAACAACGAAAAAGCTACCGAAATACATTTATATATTTCGGTAGTTTCCTCCAGTTTCGCACCTTTCGACAAGTGACAGTCACCATTGTGGGGAGCTTGCTTCCCACTTGCTTATTGTTCAACCTAGATGGTTGAACTTGCTATAGAAATTATTCACTTCTACATGGGTTTTACCATTTTTATTTTAGGTACTTTTGAAAAGCCGTATAAGAAATTAATTTTTAGCATAATAAATTTTTGTAACATCAGTATTTTGTGGCAATATACTTACAGAAGCAAGGTTATTAATCAAAAAATCAAACCCTATCACATAATCTTTAGCATTAGTATTACCATCAATTAAAACCTTTAACATCCCAAGATTTGCAGATGATAAAAAATCTAAACTGGTTAATGAATTACCTATTACTTGATCTGATAGAAGAGTACCCGCTATATTGTATGTTTGCTTAAATAGATACTTGCTCGTTCCAGTTGTTTTTGGTTTGAACGTTAGGGCATAATAAACACTATTAGTTTGGGGAATTGCTGCTGGTGTAATAGTAATAGTATTAGCATTTCTTAATTCTCTTTTAATATAATTTGAAACTAATCTTACATCTTGCTGATTATAACTTTGATTCAAAGACATTTTATATGATTTACTGCCATAACTACTGATAGAAAAAATTATTCCCACTACTATTGACATTATTGCCATAACTACTATAAGCTCTATTAGGGTGAAACCATTGTCTTTTTTGACTTTATTAATAATAATCTCCTCCAATCCCAGCTCAAATTAATTATCAGGAACAAAAGAGGTTAGGGTTGTTTGACCGTTATTAACGGTAATCGTTTTTCCTGAAATAGGGGTAGTACTTACTATATTACCATCAGAGAATTGTATAGTGATTTGTGTTGTGGTCTTGGTAAAGTTCGTACTTCCAGAGTTAACATCTTGTATCGCACTATCAATTTTAGTTTGGGCATCAAAAACATTTTTAGTTTTGGAACCTGAAGAAATTATGTTTTTATAAGTACCTAAAAAAATAGGCAAACATCCAACAGTCACAATGCTAATGATAGCTATTGCTACAATTAGTTCTACTAATGTTAATCCTTTTTTCTTGTTATAAGAAAGTCTCATAAAATCACATCCTCTTAAATTTAGATATCTTTTTACTTCCAATTTGGAGTTGAATAAATGGTACTAGTTGAAGAAGTTGTTGCACCTGGTATTTGTACTAATACAGGATATGGTGGCATGTTCACTGTTCCACTCTCTACAGTCACTGTCTTGCCTATAAGTGAACTATTAATTGTTGTATTAATTGTGATGTCTGCAAGTGGGGCATATATTAAATTTGGACCAGTAACGGTTCCATTGCTAATTGTAACAGTACTACCTGCTGTAAAAATATCACCTGTAACCACTGATCCACCAACAATATTAAGGTTTGCTGTATTTGAAGATAATGATCCATTAATATTGGTTCCGTTGCCTATATCAAATAGGTTAGTACCGTTATAGTAAAGCTTAAAATGACTCTTATCTCCACCAGAATTAACTGGTCCCTTTATAAAAATAGAATTATCAACATATAAGTTTAAATTATGATTACCTATAAGTATGATGCTACCATCATAAATATTTAAGTTTCCGATTCGAAGGTTAATATCTCCATAACTGGTATCTACCTTAAGAATAGCGCCACTTACTATATTAATTTTAGCATAATAGCAACTTTGTGTAATTGTTCCAGAAGACGAAAGTTCAGCAAATGTTAAGTTACCAGGAAAACTTGGGAAACTTGGTAGTGTTGGTGCTGGATATACTAGTGTACCATCAAATGTTTTTATTGTCGGTTTTGGACTTTTGTAATCGCTAGTTTTAGTAATTATTATATCCGGATTTCCCCCAGATGGAATATAAATATTAGAAATGTTGCTACTACTAAGACCCCAATCAAATTTAATTGCACCTGGAGCTGATGAACTAGTACCAACATCTCCATTTACGTAGCTGGTAATATTAACTCTATTTCTCCCATAAATCGCAGTATTTATTTGAGTAGTAGCATTAGTATTGGTTGTTGTAGTTGTTTTGTTTAAAACTACAGTTGCATTATCAATAACATATGAAGTAGTTCCGTCGGGATTTTTACCATTTGCAACACTGCCTGTTGATGCAATTAATAATTGTTTTTGATCTGAAGTTTGAGTTAATGTAACTTGAAATGTCCCTCCTCCAAAATTCTGTACAATAGAATGAACTGGAAAAATCTCAGAATTAAAATTATCTAAACCTGAGCCTGTTAATGAAGTTATCCATTTTTCAGTCGCGGAAGCGCCAGCTCTCGCAATATAATAAGCTTGTGTCTTCTTTTGCTGAGATGAAGCTTGTTTAGCTTCATAAACCATGCTGGTACCCAAAATTGCAATCAAGCTAAACAAAAATGCAGATATTACAATAGCTAATACCAAAGCAAACCCTTTATTTTTTTTCGGTATCATAGGTTACAACTCCCTTTTTAAAAAATAACTTTAATTTTACTCCTATTTTCCTCAGAAATATAGTTCATAAGAACATTTCTACCACTAAGTTTTACAGTCAATTCGGTGTGTTTTGTATAGAAAGTAGAGCCAGTAGGTTTCAATCACTAACTCTTTCTCCTTTTGTGAAGGTCGGTTACACTATTACAATTTGTTCATGACCCCCGGCGGGGATTTGTTATTATGACACACGTTGTTCCTTGCTAAGAACATGAGAGACTAAACTTAATTTTTTTATTACTATGTTGCTTGATCATTAGAAGTACTTTAATAAATTAGTTGTTTAAATTAATAGTAAATTTAACTCATTACCTTTTCACACTATAAAGACATATTTTTATTAGCTCTGTCTTTCAATATGCTATAACAAATTATTAAAGAAACTAGGACAAATTTCTACACATTTCTATTCACTTATATATATATAATTTATTTTCTAACAACCGAAATATCACCTTTTTCCTTTAATATACTAATCCTCGGTTTATTTTTATCATCACCTGAAATATTCACAAGAATACTTTTGTCAGTATCATTGGTAATTCTAATGTTTGCTCCTGATAAATCTGAACTTGTTCCTCTAATTTGTGAAATCATATTCAAAACTATATTTCCCCCATTAGGTATAAATTCAATAAAGTTATTAAAATTTTTAGGATATGATTGTGTACCTGTTTTGTATTTATAATAATACTTAGATCCAATTTTTGTGAAATAAAACTCCACTAATTCTATTCCAGTATTATTTGAATAAACATATGATTTCATTGACTCCTCTTTTGCTTTTTCAATTGTTATAGTATGTAAATTATTAGTTGTTTTAGGTTTTGCATTTAGACTAAAATCACTTTTAACTTCAGCTTTTGCAACTGTATTTACACTTTTAGTTGCCGTGCTTACGTTGTTTGTTATCGAACTTGTACTGTTAGTAGCTGTGTTTGCAATATTATTTGTTACTGTTGGTGTACTAACCAGTATTGAGGAAGATGATCCAACATACGGATTTCCACTACCACTAGGTGCTTTAGCATCCCACTTAAATTCGTCTTTATTATTAAGTTTAGGCACTCCATAAAAATCTAATACAATGGTTCCTATTACATTGCTACCTTGAGCTCCAGTTATGTTTATATTATTAATAACTATCTTTTTATTATAACTTTCTACTTTCCCTATAAAACTTATAAGTTCATCATATGTACCCTTAACACTAAGTGTAGTTTCCATTTTATATGCACCGATAATCTTTGTGTTATTAATGCTTGTGCTATTATTATTGATGTTTGTACTAGAATTACTAGTGTTCGTTGTTACGCTACTAGTATCTTTTGTAGATGTACCATTAAAATCGCCTACTAACTTGTCTAATTCATTGGTAGTATTTGTACCACTGGCTACAGTATTTGCAGTTTTGCTAGTATCTACTGCAGTTGCATTTTCACTGCTTACTTCTGAGAATCCTAATACATCTGCTTGAATCTTACTATCATTAATCATTTTATTTAATATAACTATGATTTCTTCCTGCTTTATTGATGGAAACAATTTATCTGTTTTACTAAGGATTTTAGAATTTAAATCTGCATATTCTTCATTCTTTTGATCCTTTAATGCAATCTTTGTTTTAGCTTGCTCCCATTTTTGAGAATATGTATCTCTACTTGCTTTTAACTCAGTTATTTTTTGAGTTTGTTTCATATAAATAAATTGATAAAAACAATATCCTAATAAAATTATCAATAAAGCTCCTATTAACATTTGTTCCCTTTTAGTTACTTTCATTATTATCAACTTCCTTTAAAATACAATTAGCACTAAAAGTTAAATTTGCATTCCCTGTTAATGGTGAATTTATAGTTGTAACATTAACGTCTTTTATCACATCTAATTTTTTCAAACTACGCTCAAATACTGCTATAGATTCTCTATCTTTTGCTTCTGCTTGAAGTTGCACTCCATTTGCATTTAAAGTCATTAACTTAAAATACATACCTTCTGGAACACAGGAGTTTATTTCATTTATTGCCTTATTACCTACAAAATCATTATCATTTAGACCATTACTAATGTTTGACACTATACCATAATATTTATTCATTATAACTAACTTTTTTTCATCATTTGTCGCTTGATTTAACTTAACAATATTATCTTTTGAATTTAAATTTTGCTGTATATATGTAATTTCAGAATTTAAATTACTTATTTTAAAATAATTAGATGTATACGTGAAAACAATCAATAATACTAAACCGGCTAATACTATACCCGCATAAAAATATTCTTTTTTAAAATCTTTTTTACCTCCTGTATAAGAGTCAAAAAAATTAAAATCGTTCATAAATTTCACCTACCTTAGCCTTATTATCGCTCCTATAGCATTCAAAAATTTGCTTAATTCATCATCTATTCTAGTCGGATTCACATTAGAGACCTTTATTTTAGACCAATTTACATTACTTAAGTTATGTATTCGGGTAATAGGTAGGTTTACAATGTCTTTCATAAATATCTCTATACCCTTAAGATTAGAACTTCCACCATAAATATATATTTTGTCTATTATATTTCCTTCTTTTTTGTTTTTATAATAATTAAGTAATTTTTCTATTTCGTGAGTCCAATTTTTTACCTGTGCTTTTGCAATATCGTTTACCATGGAACTTTGTATATCACTTAAAGCTTCTCTTGATAAATTACAAATTTTAATTTTTTGATTCTCTGCTTCTTCCTCTGATATAGATAATTGCTTAGCAATATCTATATCTATAAGAGAGCCACCATAATTAATAATTCTAGTAAACAAAACATTTCCCTCTGAAATAATATTTACATTTATAAAATCATGCCCTAAATCTATTACTGCAACAGTATCATCTAAACTGTAATTTTCATCGTTAACTTGTATATTATCAATAAATAATTTATTAATGCTGTTTGAACTTATATCTAATGCTACTGCATTACCCTTTAATTCCTTTATCAAATTATAATATCCATCTACCATAGTTTTAGGATATACCACTACTGCAAATTTTGCCTGCTTTATATTTTCATCTTCAAACTCTTCTAATATTTTATATTGCATTATATAATCATCAAACTTAATTGGTAAATATCTTTCCATCTGAAACTTTATTATAGAATCCATATCCTCTTTTTTTGCTACCGGAATATCAATGTCTCTAGTTATAACCGTTGTACTTTTGGTAGTTATAATAATATTTTTACATTTTATATTTTCCACTTGCAAAACATCTGAAATTCCATTTTTCAATTTAGTTACATCTAATATATTTCCATCATGATAACACCCTATTGGAGTAATCATAGTAATGGCTTTTTCTATAGTAACGTTTCTTCTATTTTGTGTTCCTAAAACTATTTTTATATTTTGTGAACCTATGTCTATGGATAAGACTTTTGAGTTGAACATTGGTGGTCACCTCTTTTAGTGTATTTATTTAAATAAGCAATATTAACTTCCAGTTATTATTACTTACCCTAAGGTCGTAATTATAACTAGAAGTTTGTATTTGTTCAAATCAATATTATTAATCAAAGTTTGTTAATGTCCCCCGAAGGGTTGAACTTGCTATTTTCCTATTGTGGAAATACTTTTGTGCTGTTAGTGTTAGGACCCGCATATACTTTAACATCACCTGAATCAGATATTGTTATTGCCCAATCAGTACCAGTTGAAGTCTTGGGTACACTTTGAAGATTATTAGCGATATTGGCGGCTATTGTGTCACTAAGACCTGTACCATCTCCTGAAGGCATTATCGCAGAAGTTCCAGGTGCTACTCCTGTTGTAGAACCTTTTAGAAATATTAGCCCTGACGAATTTTGAGCAGGAAGTGCTATTTTATCATCTGATATTAATGTTGCAACAGCTGTAGCAATGATTTTGCCTGATGCTATATCAGCCTTAGCCTTAGCCGTAGCTTGGAACCCACTTAGTCTTGGAATCGCAATAGCAGCTAAAATCCCCAAAATTGCAATAACTACAATAAGTTCGATTAAAGTAAACCCTTTTCTCTTCTTTTTCTTAATTACATCCATTTTCATTATGCTCATTTCCATTAATAATTCCCCCTAATAAATAAATTTTTATATAATAACGATAAAACTACAAAACTTTTTTGTTACTAATATTTGTACTATACATGTTATTATTTTGTAGTTTTATCATATTAATCATCTCCTGCGGAGCTGTAATATCAACGACTTCAGAATGTGATTTAGACATCCACTGAAGTTTTAATTTTGCTATGGTAGTTAACTCCCACTTATAGTAGTAGGAGACTTTCCTTCTGAAATGTCGTTAATCAAATTATTATTGAACTGTACTAGACATAGAAAATATTGGTAGCATCATTGCAATTACTATAAATCCTACAATTACTCCCATTACTACAATCATAAGCGGCTCTAGCATTGTAGTCATTTTCTTTATTGATGTCTCTAGCTCCTCATCATAAAAGTTTGCAGTCTTATCCAATATATCGTCTAGTGAACCAGATTCTTCACCTATTTTTATCATTGAATGTAACATCATTGGGAATATTGATTCTGATCCCAATGCTTCGGCTAAAGATACACCTCTTAGTACTTTTTCCTTGATTTTTTCTAAAGCATTTTCTGCCACTTTATTACCCACTACTTTTTGCACAACTTCTAGTGCTTGTACCAAGGGTACACCACTAGCTATTACTGTAGATAAAGTTCTAGTAAATCTAGATACAATTGCTTTTTCTGTAAGATCTTTAACTACTGGCAGTTTCAATTTTATTTTATCTAGTGATAACCTGCCTTGTGGAGTATTTATATATTTCTGCATACCATAAATTGCTCCACCTACAACTACAATTATAATGTACCATTTAGTTAATATAAATTGACTTATTCCCATAACTATTCTCGTAGGTGCTGGTAACGCTACCCCTGAGCTTGCAAACATTCCTGTAAAGGTAGGCATTATAAAGGTTAAAAGAAAAACCACTATTACCACTACTAACCCTGATAGTACCATTGGATAAACCATAGCACTTTTAAGTTGGTTATTTGTTTTATTTTCTTTTTCAAAGTGGGAGGCCATCCTACTCATTATTATATCGAGATTACCACTGACTTCCCCTGTATTAATCATATTTATAAGTAAATCTGGAAACACATCTCTATGTTTACCCATTGAATCTGAAAGAGATACTCCCTTTTGCAGATCATCATGTACTTCATATAAACTTTTCTTTAATTTCTTATTTTCAGTTTGTTTTTTTAGTATATCTAATGCATTAGCAATATTGGCACCTGCATTTATCATTGTGTGAAATTGTCTACAAAAAATGTATAAGTCCTTTGTTTTGACCTTGTCAAAAGATTCAAATAGATCCTTTTGCTCACGTTCTAATACTTCTTTAATTTCAATTGGATAGTAATTATTATCCTCTATCATTGCTAACACTTCATTTTTACTATTAGCTTTATATGTTGCTTCTATTTTTCGACCTTGATGATCCATAACTTTATACTTAAAAGTAGGCACCTACTCACCCCCATTATTCTTTCAAGAACGCTATCTTAGCCAGTTCCTCAACTGTTGTCATTCCTTTTAACACTAAATCAGTACAAGATATTCTTAGCGTTTTCATCCCTTTTTCTATGCTTATGTCTCTTATTTCATCAACACTTGCATTACGCATTATGTACTCTCTGTGTGTGCGGGTTACTTCCATAATTTCATATACACCTATTCTTCCAGAGTATCCACTGTTGTTGCAGTGTCCACAACCTTTGCCTTTGTGAATTAGTAATTCCTCAGCCGAGTGAATACCTAAGATTTCTTTTTCAAATTCTGATGCAGCGTAAATCTCACTACACATTGGGCATATTCTCTTAACAAGTCTTTGTGATATTATACCTGCTATTGCACTTGCTACTAGGTATGGTTGTATGTCCATATCTATAAGCCGTACAATCGCTGAAGGTGCATCGTTAGTGTGTATTGTACTTAACACAATATGGCCCGTTATTGAAGCCCTTGTAGCAATTTCCGCTGTTTCATTATCCCTTATTTCGCCTATCATAACAACATCAGGATCTTGCCTTAAAATTGATCTTAAACCAGATGCAAATGTTAGGCCTGCCTTGGGATTTACGTTTACTTGATTTATTCCATCTACTACGTACTCTACAGGATCTTCTACTGTTATAATATTCTTACTGTTATCATTTAATTCACTTAATAATGTATATAAGGTAGTTGATTTTCCACTACCTGTAGGCCCAGTAACTAAAATTATTCCATACGGATTTTTAAGTATTCTTTCTACTTTTTCTAAGTCATCTTCATTCATACCCAGTTTTTCTTTACCAACCAAAAAATTTTCTCTGTCTAGTACCCTAATAACAACCTTTTCACCATGAATTGTTGGCAAAGTTGATACACGCAAATCTACCTTCTTATTATCTAGAATTGTTAAAATCCTACCATCCTGTGGAATTCTTTTTTCTGCAATATTTAATTCTGCGAGTATTTTTATACGAGTTATAAAAGCATTAAATATATCTTTATTGTATTTAGATATTTCTTTTAAAGTACCATCTATTCTGTATCTTACTTTTATGTAACTTTCAAAAGGTTCTATATGAATATCACTAGCTTTAAGTTTTATTGCATCACTAATTATAGAATCAACAAGTCTAACCGCTGGTGCACTTTTTATATCATCTAATTGTGCTTTATTATCTTCCTTATCCTCATTTGTTTCTTGAGCTTTCGATAAATCGTCAGCAGCTTTTTTAGCACTTTGACTAGCATAATATACATCAATTGCATTTTTAATTTCTTTTGTTGATGTAATAAATATTTCGACATCAAAGCCTGAAGATATTTTAACGTCATCTATCGCAAATATATTTAAAGGGTCAGACATGGCAATCTTTATTTTGTTTTCTTCCATACCAAACGCGACTAAGTTATACTTTTTTGAAATAACTTCTGGAATTAATTGAACAACCTTTTGCTCCATCTCTTCCATATCTAAACGTACTCTTTTTATGCTTAATTGTTTCTCTAAAACTTCTAAAATATCTTCTTCAGTTAAAACCTCATCTTCAATAAGAAGTTCTCCTAGCCTTTTTCCAGTACCTTGCTGTCTTCTAAGTACTTTATTAAGTTGTTCATGAGTTATCTTCCCAGCTTCAACTAATAAATCACCCAATCTTTTTTTTGCCATATTCTTCATTGGCTATGCCCCTTTATTGACTATAATGTATATTGTTTTCATCTGTATTTTTACTATTAAATGTTTATATAATGTTTATATATTATATACATTTTTCTATATTATACATTGTTTGTTATTCCTATGCAATATCATTTAAAAAAAATTTCCAATTTTTTAAAAGCTAGCTATAGCCTAGCGTGCTAGTGTTTTATTAGGGGGTAATAAAATTCTTTTAACTATTTACATAATAGTATAATTTAATACAAATTATTTGCTATATGTAATTTTTAAGTCTTAAAAATTGAATTTGAATTAAATTATAATTTAAGCTGCTTAATATTATTAAATGCAAAACAAATTTGTTTACTCAATAATGATCGACATTGTTTTATTAATTTTTATTCTAATAATTTTTATTTTATTAATTTCAATACAAAAAATTATAACAGCCAATTTATATATAAAACTATAAATTGACTGTTAAGCAAACCCTAATTCATTTCTTATGTCTGTGATAAGGCACCTTCCCTTCTGTTGCAGTTGTTTAAATTACATTAATACTACTTTGTTTTTGGTTGACTATAATTGAAACAATTGATATAACATACTTAATTTTTTAAATTTTTAACCTTAAATCTTAAATCTTAGATATTTTCTTTTAAATCTTTGTACTTCTTTAATCCAAATTACTTTTTTTAATTAAATCTTGAATTAGGATTTGCAAGAAGAATTAACTTCTTCTTGCTTATATAATACCATGATAAAATATGATTGTAAAGCTATTTTTTTAATATTCAGACAATTTTTTATAATACATAAAGTTCCATAACTATTTTTTTCGTTTATTTTTTTGTTATTTGGAGACATATCTTTCTTTTGAGGTATGCCTCCTTTACTTTACAAATACACCCTGTTATTTTATATTCTTGCTACGCCTGTATCTCTTGCAGCTTTGGAAATTGCTTCTGCTACTTTCGTTGCTACACCTTTATCTAGTGCACTTGGAATTACATTATTTTCATTTAAGTCTTCATCTTTTATATAATTTGCAATAGCATAAGCAGCTGCAAGCTTCATTTCTTCATTTATCTCTTTTGCTCTTACATCTAAGGCACCTCTGAATAACCCTGGAAATACAAGTACATTATTTACTTGATTTGCATAATCAGAACGTCCAGAGCCTACTACTCTTGCGCCTGCTTTTTTAGCTTCATCTGGCATTATCTCAGGTGTTGGGTTTGCCATTCCAAAAACTATAGAATCTTTATTCATAGATTTAACCATATCAGCTGTAACAATTCCTGGAGCTGAAACTCCTATAAATACATCTGCGCCTACTAATGCATCACTTAAATTTCCTTTTATGTTTTCTGGATTAGTTATTTCTGTAAGAGCCGTTTTAGCATCATCAATCTTCTCCATTCCTCTGTAAAGTATTCCTACCTTGTCACAAGCGATTAGATTCTTAACTCCTGACCTTAGTAAAAGCTTTGAAATTGCTGTTCCTGCAGATCCTGCACCATTTATAACAACCTTTAAATCGCAAAGTTTCTTTCCAACGACTTTAGTAGCATTAATGAGTCCCGCAAGAACTACGATAGCTGTTCCATGCTGATCATCGTGAAATACTGGTATATCTAATATTTTTTTAAGCTTCTCCTCTACCTCAAAACATCTTGGAGCGCTAATATCTTCTAAATTTATTCCACCAAAACCTGGAGAAATAAGTTGTACTGTACGGACGATTTCATCTACATCCTTTGTATCTAAGCAAATAGGAAAAGCATCTACGTTTGCAAATTCTTTAAATAGTATTGCCTTCCCCTCCATAACTGGAAGCCCTGCTTTAGGTCCTATATCTCCAAGGCCTAAAATAGCTGTACCATCTGTAACAACTGCAACCATATTTCCTTTAGCTGTATATTTGTATACGTTTTCTTCTTTTTCATGGATTTTTCTACAAGGTTCAGCAACTCCAGGTGTATAAGCAAGTCCTAAATCCTCTTTTGTTTCTATTTTTACCTTTGATCTTATTTCAAGTTTACCAGTATATTTTTCATGCATTTTCAAGCTTTCTTCAAAATAATTCATTTAGTATCTCTCCTCTTTGTTATATTATTTATAAGTTTTCATAATTAATATTTATGTTTTATTTGTTGATATCATTATAACAACAAATTCAATATAATTAAATATTTAAAAACTTAAAAAATCTTTGTGGTCATTAAAAAATCAATTTTCGGTTTAAAACCAGAGTAAATAGCATTATTACTTAAAGAAAAGGAATCTATAAAATTAATAATATTATTTAAAATGCAAAAAAGTAACACTCCACAAAATAGGAAGTGTTACTTTTAAAAATTTATTTAGAAAATACTATTGGAAGTTAAATAAATTCTATGAGAGATCTAACTTCTTATCTATTAAATAAGATGAGGTCATAAATAATCCAATGAAAATAATAATATTAAATATAGTTTGAGCAATGTTTACAGTAAATGCTCCGTTTGATGTTGTTGAATTAAGATTCAACACACTACCGTTGGTTATTGTAAAATTAGTCAAATCTAATGTTTGTGGTAATACCACCATAAGTTTAAATGATAACCAACTTATTAATGAAGATATTATTATAAAAATTACAAAAGATCCTATCTTGCCTATTTTTTTTCCTTTTAAAGCTACTTTTCCGATAATCATACAAAAATATATTATAGTTAAGAAAGAAATAATCATCCATATATAACTAATTAAATAAAATATGACTGAATTTATCTTAATACCTTTAAAAATATTACTAAATGATATTTCATCAGTTAGTGTCAAATAAGACATCAAGAAAGATACAGCAACAACTATTGATATTTGAATTAGTGCAGTTACAAGCCTTGACGTTATTATCGATTTTCCAGACTGTGGTAGTGTAAATAACAAGTAGCCTGAGTCTCCATATAAATATTTACTAATTATTTTTAGTGAAGCTATAAATATTACTATTATGGATCCAATAATTAAGCACCCAGATAATGCAATTATAGTAGTACTACTCCAAGTTCCCTTCTTTGCCATAAGAAGTAGGCTAGCAACTATAACTGTTATACAAATACCAACTATAGTCAGAAAATTTGCTCTTAATTCATATTTTACAAGTTTAAACATTACTGAAATACCTCCCTATACAATTCATCGATTGACTTTCCCCTGCTTGTTCGTAATTCCTCTGCATTGCCCTCAAGCACTATCTCTCCATCAGATATAAATGCTACGTCATCAAAAATACGTTCTATATCATTTACAAGGTGAGTTGTAATTATCATGGAACTATCTTTACTAAAGTTACTAACTATAGCATTAAGTATCTTTTCTCTAGCAGTTGGATCTACACCACCAAGAGGTTCATCAAGTATATAAAGCTTAGCCTTTCTTGATAATACTAACGTAAGCTTTAGCTTTTCCTTCATTCCTTTTGATAGACTTTTAACTGCGTCATCCTCATTAAGATTCATAAACACCAATAATTCTGCAGCTTTTATCTCATCAAAATCAGAGTAAAAGTCCTTGAAATATTTTACTGCATCCTTTACTTTCATCCACTTTAAAAGATACTCATTATCAGGCAAATATGAAACTACTGACTTTGTATGGACACCAGGTATATGATCATCTATTAGTATATCTCCTTTAGATTGATGCAATATTCCCGCTGCAATTTTTAAGAAAGTAGTTTTACCACTACCATTTGGTCCAAGAAGTCCTACAATTTTCCCAAGTGGTATATTTAAGTTTACACCTCTTAACGCCTTTTTATTTAAGTATGATTTACGTATTTCTCTTGCTTCTAATATATTATCCATTTTGTTTTACCTCCATAGTTTCTTTGGAAACAGATTTAATTATTTCACTATCATCAAAGCCTAAATTCTTCATTCTAAGTATAAACGAATCTATAACTTCTTTTGCCATTTCTCTTTTTAAATCATCTACCATATTTTCACTCTCACCCACAAATGTCCCTGTGCCTCGTTGTGTATAAACAATTCCAAGTCTTTCAAGTTCTTGATAAGATCTCTGAAGCGTATTCGGATTTACATTCATATTTGTTGCCATTTCTCTTACTGACGGTAATTTGTCATTTGATTTTAGTTTTCCAATAACTATATCCATTTTTACAATGTCCATAATCTGTAGGTATATAGGCGACTTGTCATTAAATTCTGTAACCATTTTTCTATCTCCTTTCACCATGTTGTTATTGTTCTAGTGAACTATACTAATAGTACACTAGAACGTTGGTTATGTCAAGCTAAATATTAATTTTATAAACAAATCAAATTGTATTATATGTTTTAGAGTTTAATAAATGTAATAATAAATTTTGTGCCTATATTTACCTTGCTTTGCACCTCAATTATTCCGTTATGTGCTTCAATTATAGATTTAGAAAGAGACAGCCCTATTCCAATAGAGTCACTTTTCCTTGTAGTCTTTGCTTTGTAAAATCTTTTAAATATATTTGGCAAATCAAACTCAGTCATACCTTCTCCTGTATCCTCTATTGTTACTCTTGTATATAATGGGTTTTCCATAAGCGTAAGTTTTATACTTCCGCCAGGAGGTGTATGTTCTATTCCATTCTTAATAATATTAATAAATGCCTCTTGAAGCCATAAAACATCATGATTAAAATTTATTTCTTCTTTTTCATTAAATATAATCTTAACTTGGCATTCAGTTGCTCTACTTTCTAATGCATCTATTGAATCATGCAGTGTTTCATTTAAACTTTGATCTTCTTTTACAATTTCTATAGCTTTAGCATCGAGCTTTGCAAGCTTAAGTAAATTTTTAATTAACCAATTCATCTTCTCAAGTTGGTTTTGGTTATTTAATAAAAATGTTTTATTTTGCGTCGTGGTAAGCTCCTTTGTAACCATAATATCGTTATATAAGATTACTGATGATAATGGGGTTTTTAGCTGATGGGATATATCAGATAATAAATCCACTAAAAATTGTTTTTCTAGTCCTAGTTCAGTTAAATTGCTTTTAATAATTCCCCTCATGGAATTAAATGAAATTGCTAATTTTGAAAAATCGCCTTCACGATTTTCATTAATATCTATATCATAATCTCCTTCAACTACATTTTTTGCAGCAAGTGTTAATTTTCTTATCCTTTTATAAAAAAAACTATATTGAAAATAATTGAGAACAAATAATATAACTGCCATAAAAATAAAAATTAATATTATAGAGTAATTATTTTTTATTATAGTTGTACTAACGTATGGGAAAAGTTCATCTTCTAAATCCTGCGTTAAACCATACTCCTTTAATAAAGTTTTCCCTCGCGCCGCCTCTTTTTTTGAAACTTCTTTTGTAATAAGCGGTATGATTTCTTTCTCCATTTGAGGATCTTTAGCTACTACCCTTTGCGTTATTGCCCCCAAGCTTTTTATATAATCATTCTTTAGGTCATCATTATGTGATTTTAAGCATAGTGATGTAATAATTAAAAATAAAGTCATTATAAATAATAAAATAACCGTACTTATCTTAATTTCTGAATTAACAAAATACTTTTTATCCATCTACACCACATCCTTATTCCACTTATACCCCAGTCCACGTTTATTAACTATATACTCTGGCTGCCTTGGATTATCTTCAATTTTGTCTCTTATTCTTTTAATATAAACTGATAAAGTATTTTCATCAAAGAAAGGATCCTCTCCTTCTAGTAATTCACTCAATATCTCATCTCTCTTCATCAAAATATTAGGTTTATTCATAAATATTAATAGGAGTTTGTATTCTTGAGCCGTTAGATTTATGGCTTCCCCATTTTTTTTTACTGTTCCTTTTATATTATCAACAAATATACTTCCACTTTTCATTGTTTTTTCTATGGACATATTTTTAGAGTTGCGCCTTATTGCAACCTTTATTCTTGATAAAAGCTCCCTTACGCGAAAAGGTTTTGTTATATAATCATCTCCACCTATTTCAAGGCCTTGTACTATGTTAACCTCATCATCAAGAGCTGTTAAAAATATTATAGGGACCTCACTACTTTCTCTTATATACTTACATAATTCATATCCATTTCCATCAGGCAAGTTAACATCTAATAAAATTAAATCAAATGGTTCTCTATGAAACAGATCTTTTCCGCCAACAACTGTTGAGGTTATAGAAACTTCATATCCTCCATCTTTTAGAGAAAACTCTATGCCAAGTGCCAATGATTCATCGTCTTCAACTAATAATAATCTACTCAATTTATCCACCTCGTTCTAAAAATCGTATTATAATTACACCTTTATGATACCTCATTTAAGTCTTAATTTAAAGAGACTGCATATATAATTCTATTGATTTCTAAAATCATATAACGAGGAAAAGAGAAGATTATTAAAAATCTTCTCTTACTGATTCAATTAAATTTGATTCTTTAATTCTTGATAATGGTGATAATACTGATATATATCCAATAATTAGTGACGCTGTTGTCGCAATACCTATTGCCTGCCAAGGAACCATCCATCCAAACTCTCTAAAATTTCCCATTGATTTAAATAGTAGATATGATATTCCAGTACCTACAGTGCAGCCGTAAACTGCACCAACTATTCCATATAGAAGCCCTTCAAGCACTATCATTTTTTTTAACCCCTTTTGAGTTAAACCAATTGATTTTAATGTAGCAAACTCTCTTTTCCTAAGTATAATATTAGTTGTTAACGTATTTACAATATTAACACTACCTATTAATGACACTACCAATACAAATCCATACAATAATATTTCAATCATTAACATTGAAGATTTATCTTTTCTATTGTTATCTATATTATTTATTACCATTAAAGAACTATTTGATTTAATAACATTTTCTATTCCAAGTTTCCCTGCATCTTCATCTTTTACATCTTTAAGAACTATGTTTAAAGCTGTAGGTTTAATCTCCTTTACACCTGTTAGTTTTTCACCTAATTTCTCTGTTGTAATTATTTTAAGTCCATCTGAAGATCCCCTATAGTTGAAGGGGTCACCACTCAAAACTGCCATAATTTTTACTTTTTTAAGTTTCTTATTGTCGAATTTTGTATTTATTTCATTGGACTCACTACCTTCATTTTCATCATATTGAAGGCCTATTTCATCACCTACTTTTACATTTGCTATTGGACCAAAATAATTTTTCTTTGTATTTTGATCATATAATACATTTTTATTAATTAAGATTACTCCATTTTCATTATTTAATTTTTCTATGTCAATCCTTCCTGCTTGTAAATATTTTTTAGAAACCTCTAATGAATCCTTATCATAGATTGCAATAGAACCTCCTATAAGAGTTTTATCTACTCCACCTAAGGTTGTTTTTTTATATACATTCCCCATGTCCTGAATTTCTTTAACTTTGCTATTGTTATTTATTGCAGCATCAAACTGATATGAATCATATATTTTATATGTCTTATCCACTACCTTCAATTTTTTAATATTATCTTCTGTTTTATTATCTATTACTGTTTTTTCTGTATCCTTACCATTTCCTACAACTGAGAAATGAATGTTTTTTGAATCATTAATATCACTTGATATATTGAGTGACATATCCATGAATGATTTGAATGTAACAAATAATACTACACTTATCACTATAGAAAAAACAGTTATTCTATATCTTTTTCTATTTCTCTTTATGTTTTTAGCAGCTAGTGCTCCTTCAAACCCGAATATTCTTTGAATCACTCTATTTTTTCTTCTCTTTATTTTCTCCTTTGTTATAGCTGTTCTACCACTTATAGCATTTAGTGGTGAAATTCTTCCTGCAAAATATGCAGGCACCAGTGCTGATAGATATATTGCTAGGATTCCCACTGCTGCGCTTATAATTAAAATTATAGGTGATATTGAAACTTTCATAGGAATAACTGAATCTGCACCTATTAACCTAAATGCTATAATTATTCCATTTATAGCAATAATACTACATATTAATCCTAGTGGGATAGCTATCGCTGCTAGTATTGTTGCCTCTCGTAATACAATCATTCTTATCTGCCTTGGGGTAGTTCCAACTGCCCTTAAGAGACCAAACTGCTTAATTCTTTCCACAATACTTATTTGAAATGAGTTATATATTACAGCTATTGTTGATATTAAAACTATTCCAATGATTATTGATAAAGCTACAATTAATCCTCCCATTCCTGAATTAGCCTCTCCTGCCCCCTGTAATTGTATCAAAACTTCATTTGGGATAACTGTATTTTTATCTCCTAACTTCTTTAATTCATTCAGAGCAGTTTTTAAATTTGTTTTTGGACTTACCTCTACAAGTAACATGGATTTTTGAATATCTATAGTATTATCTTTTAATAGTATTATTCCAGCGCCATCCATCTGGCTTGATATATTATCTTGTAATATGCCTACAAGAATATACTCTTTATTATCAACTTTAATCTTATTTCCTACCTTAGCGTTATTACTAATATATTTTAATTCCCATTGTTCCATGGCTATTTCATTTTGTTTCTCTGGTAACCTACCAAGTTTAGTTTTATAAGGAAATAATTCTAATGCCTTATCTGTTGCAGTTATTATATCTGCAACTAATTTATCATTTATTTTAACTCCCTCTTTTATGGTATAAGATCCACTCCTTGAAACCTTAGGGTTATTAACTATTTTAGATACTAACTTTGTATTCGCTTTTTTAAATACTAAATGATATGATCCATAATTGTTTTTTGCATCCTGTATCTCTGCATCCTGAATTCCTTTAAAAAAGAGTCCAATTGTTGATATAAGTGCAACTGATAACATTATTCCGATAATCGTAAGTATTGTTCTTTTCTTGTTTTTCTTTAAATATTTTCCTGTAAGCTGTTTATAACTAGTTATCATGTCTTCCCTCCCCCCTAATTTATTTTTAAACTTTTGTCTGAAGTTATTTCACCATCTTCAATAGTAATGACCCTGTCTGCCATATTTGCTATATTGAGGTCATGTGTAATAAGTATTAATGTTTGATTATATTTTTTAGCAGTAAATTTTAATAATTCCATAACATCTTTTGAATTTTTAGTATCAAGATTTCCTGTTGGTTCATCTGCAAGTATTATCGATGGTTTGTTAAATACAGCTCTACCAATTGATACCCTTTGCTGTTGTCCACCTGATAATTCCGATGGAAGATGATTTTTTCTCTCTCCTAGTCCAAGTACTTTTATTAACTCTTCTAAATAAACTTTATCTACTTTATCGTTATCTAAGAGCGCTGGAAGAGCTATATTTTCTTCTACATCTAAAATAGGAAGCAAGTTATAAAACTGAAATACAAACCCTATTTTTCTACGTCTAAACACTGCAAGTTTTTCTTCCTTATAATCATAAATACTTTCTCCATCAATAACTACATTTCCAGAAGTTGGCCTATCAAGTCCACCTAGCAAATGAAGCAGTGTGCTTTTACCAGAACCTGATGCCCCAACAATTGCAACAAACTCACCCTTATTAATTATTAAATTTATATTTTTAAGTGCCTCAACCTTATTCTCACCTTTGCCATAAGTTTTATTTAAATTTTCAACCTTTAAAATCTCCATTTATATCTCTCCTTTTTATATGTCACGTAGAATATACTGCTCTTATTTATTTCCTAATCACTATAACAATATTATACAACCCTTCCCGCTTGCACTCCATGTCACTTCACTTACGAATAAAATAGTTGTCTTACAGTTTAGTAAGATATAATTGTCGGTCACCCCCGACGCATTAGACAATTTCACCTCTTATACGTTTAATGATTTTACATATATATACCACTTAAAATGTAATTTACCAGATGTAATATAGTTTAGATTTATCTTTGCTCCTAACCTAAAAAAACGAAATTCTAACCCTAATAGTCTATAAAAATCAAACTGAATCAAATAATTTCCCAAGTAATTTGCAAGGCTCAAATCTTGACTAACAGATACCCCCCCTTCTACTAATGCCTTATCATCAATTTTTAAAAAAGATCTCCATGAACAGTCAAATACCAATTCATTTTGTACCGTGTTATATACAATTGATCGCTTATCATTTCTTGTATTTGAGTAATAATTGTTCACCCCACCTAAATTTGATGCAAGTGAATATACCCCCGATTCCATAATAATTGTGTCAGAAATTAAAATCTTGTCATAGGCGACTTGATTGTCTGGTCTCCTATAAGGGTTTTCATCATATTGACATGCTAATGTAGTATCAAACACATAAATTCTAGACGTATCTCTTGTTATTTCCATAGTCTTATTTACGATATCTCTACCTAAAAAAAACTTATTATTTCCTATATAACACATACCTTCTCCCTCATCTATAGTGCTTAAATTATACATAGTTAGATAATTCCCTTGAAGGTCATAAATTTTTATAGCAATATCGTAATAAATATAAACATAATTGCCAAAGGCCTCTATGTTTTGGTAATTCATCCCATTATGTGGAACATTAAAAAATGATAATGATTCCATATTCACATCACAAATTCTTATATTGCTATCATCGTAAAAAATAAACTGGTTAGTGTCAGCTGCATATGCAATTCCATAAACTACTGACTTATAATCATATTGAAATTCTCTTTTAAATTCCATACTTGTGTAGTCATATACGCTTATATAATTTCTTCCCCTGCTATCTGTTGAGGTACTTATAAAAAGTTCTTTAGTATTCGGATTATAGGTCATGTCAGACGCGTGGTATAACATAAGGCCATCATAATCTGTTATAACTTGTTTTGTATTGACATTAAATTTCCTTATAGAACAGGTACCCTGATCCCCTACATAAATTTTATATGCAGCCAAAATTACGTTATCTTCAGGAATATATACAAGCGATTGCATATGTTGGTTATCTTTTAATGCCGGGATAAATCCATCAAACCTAAAACGTGGTGTTAACAAACTTATTTTAGGATAGGCTGTTTTTGAATATACCATTTATATAAACCTCCAATTTAAATACATGAAATTCACCATCAATTAGTTTATTATATGGTTCAATACCCTTATAGGCGAACATCATTTCAGAATCGATAACTACATATCCATCCACATTTGTTGATTTATCTTAAGTAAGATAAGCTTTTAAAGATAACATGTATTATCAGCTTTATTTGAAAATATTAGTGTAGTTAATTTTCCTGAATCATTTGTGTAATCCTTGTGATTATAATATAATATATTTAATTGATATTTTTAAAAAAGTATATTTATAAAAGAGTATATAAAAAAGGAAGTGATTAATTTAGTGAGTATAGTACTTTTGTATTTTTTGTACTAAAGTACCTTTCAAGCTAAAGATAATATATGAAAATTGTAGATGTGATAAATCAAATAAATAAAATAGGTGAAGAAACTAAAGATAAAACTGCTCCTTTTCAAGTATTAAAAACATTTAAAAGTGGACGCTCTGAAGCTGGCGTATTTATGGTTGAATATGGCCCAGCAAACCGTGTTGGTATTTTAAAAGTAACTCGAAGTAATGAAGGAAAAGTGTTTCAAAAGGCCTATGGACTTGCATCAAGTAACAATATGCAAAAATATATTGCTAAACTTATAGCTAGCTATAAAATTCAAGACAAAAGCAAAGCTATATTATATGTTAATTTATATGACTTAGCAGGAGATGATATATATAACAGTGAGACATTTTTAGACAAAATTTTAAATGAAGATGAAATTAAAGATAGTATAATATCTTCAATCACTAAATTTTTGTTTACTTGGAACAAAGAACATGTAAAAAAATTCATTTCTCCAATGGAAATTGTTAAAAATGAACTTTCATATAGATATATGGATGATAAATATGTACAAGCTTTTAAATCAATTGGAGTGGACAAAGATATAAAATGGATATCTTTAGATGGAACTGACGCCTTACTTCCTAACCCATATTACTTCTTTAACAATGAAAATATTTGGAAAGATTTAACCGTAACTTGTCTTACTGCATATGCACATGGTGATTTTCAAGGAGACAATATTATTATAACTGAGGACAAACCTGTTATAATTGATTTTTGTGACCTTATAGCAAATTGTAACGTTTTCCATGATCTGCGGTATCTTGAATCTATAACTCTTGGTGATTGTTTAGAAATTGATAAAGAATGTGATAGAGAATTATGGAGTAAAGTTTGTGAGAGTTTAAGTGTCGGTATAACAGATATAGATCTCCCTCAAGGACGTGGCATGAGCCTAGTAAGACAGCTTATGTCAAAGCTTAGACAAAACGTAAAATTAATTGTATCTGATAGCCGTAATAGTCTATATGATCCATCATTTCATCTAGCTGGTGCAGCTTCAGGATTAATTAATATGAGGAAATACACAAGTGTGAATAAGAAAAAAGCTGCTTTCATATATACAGCCTTTAACCTTAAAATGTTTCTAAAAGATGAAGCCGTTAATATGTATAATCCTAAATTAGATTCATGCCTTGTGTTTAATTGGAAAAATCAGAAATTAGGAAATAAACTTGTTGTTTTAGAACCTTGTTCTACTGCAGCAAACTAGATAATAAAAATGAGCAATAATTTTTTAATTATTGCTCATTTTTTTATTATCTACTAAAGAGCCTAAGTATCCTCTATACGAAAATAGTCCTAACTAAAACCGTTATATCATTAGTTTTTTATAATATGTTATATTATTGTAAATTTGGTTCATAATATAACTAAAAGCCTAACTACACTAACTATTAAATCAAAAATTTATCCTATTGAATTTACATAAAAGTTTATAAATTAGCTATAAGTTACAGTTTTTATGTAAAATTTATGTATATAATAAAATTAACGGTCTTTATTTGTACAAATTATTTTAACAAAATTGGTTGTTATAGATTTAACTTTAATATATACTAGTTTTGTGGATTAATTTAAACTGTGTATACCTTTACTTTAACTATAAAACTTCGTTGCATAAAACTAGGATAGGAGGGTCTGCGTGAATTTAGAATCATATTATGAAAACGTTTTGGTATTTAGGAACCTAGAATTTTCAAATAGTATAGAAGCTTTGAATTTCTTATCATCAAAGCTATATGAAAGGGGTTATGTAAAAAAAGAATATCAAACAGCTATTATAGAAAGAGAAAAAAAATATCCTACTGGGTTACCATCAGTAGATATTAAAATAGCTATACCTCACGCAACTCATACTTTAGTAAATGAGGATGCCATATCTATAGGGATACTTAAAAATCCAGTAGAATTTAGGTCTATGGGTGATAGTACTATTAAACTAAATGTACAAATTATTATAATGCTAGCTCTAAAAGGGCCTCACGGTCATATTGAAATGTTGCAGAAAATAGTCAAGCTTATTAAAAATCCTTGCGCATTAAAATCAATTATTAATGCTTCTTCAATTGAGGAAGTTTTGAATAAATTAAAACCATATTTAATTATTAATTAAATAATTATCATAACTTAGGAGGAATTAAAATGAAAAAAATATTAGTGGCTTGTGGAACTGGAATAGCAACATCAACGGTAGTTGCAGCTAAAATAAAAGAAATTTGTGAAAAGGAAGGTATAGATGTACTTATAACTCCGTGTAAACTTACAGATGTTCAGTCAATAGTTCCAGATTATGATTTATTAGTAACTACTGGTGAATTTGATGTATCAGAAATGAACGTTCACATAATAGCAGCTATATCTCTGCTAACTGGTGATGGTGAAGAAGATACTCTTAATGAAATTATAAAAACATTAAAAGAAGATTAATTAAAATATATATACAATAAGCCGTACCCCCATTTATCTGGAAGGTACGGCTTATTTAAAAAGGAAACTGCTCTATAAATTTGTTTTGATTTGTGAGCAACTACCTCTTTTTATTATTTTTGTTGGTATAACTATTTTTTTAGCTATTTCTCTTTCATATTTTAACTGCTCAATCATCAACCCTACAGCAGTTTCACCCATAAACTCCATATATATTTTTACTGTAGTTAAGGGAGGTACTATAAATTGTGATGTTATATTATCATTATATGATATAACACTTATGTCTTCTGGTATTCGAAATCCAGCTTCACTTATAGCTCTATAGGCTCCTATTGCCATAGAATCATTAGCTACAATATATGCAGTTATATTATTTTTATCTTCTAATGCCTTCTTCATGAGTTCATAACCACTTTGTGGTGTAAATTTACCTATATACAAATTAGTTTCGTAATCTATTCCTCTAAGTCGCATTTCTTCTTTATATGTTCTTTCTCTCCTATCCACAAAAATATCTTTACCCTCATTAATGTACTCTCTTCCACTAATGAAACCAATGTTTTTATGTCCTAACTTCTCTAAATAATTTATTATATTAATAGTTGCATACTTAAGGTCACATACTACAGAATCATAAATATCACTTTGTGGTGATGAGTCAACAAATACTATACTTTCTGATACTGTTTTAAGCTTTTCCAGTTCCCTAATCCCAAATTTACCAATAGCTATAATTCCATCTACTTCTTTTAAACCTATATTAAAAAGCGGTGATAATTTTACCACTTCTATATTCTCACTAGCACATTTTTTCTCTACAGCAAGTCTTATAGATAAATAATATGGATCTAATACTTCCTCTTTTTCAGTGTACCAGTTTGCTATAGCTACCTTAAATGTACTTTTCCTAGTTTTTTTATCATTCTTTTTAACATAATTTAGTTCCTCAGCTACTTGAAATATCCTTTGTTTTGTAATGTCTGTTACATTTAATTTATCATCAAAGTTTAACACCCTGGATACAGTCGCAATTGACACTCCAGCGCTGTTTGCTATATCTTTTATTGTTACCATTAATTTCACACTCACTTGCTCTTTTGTTATTTTATAATACTAAAATTTTATTTTTCTAATTCACAATTAAAGAGTGAATTATTGTATAATCCACTCTTTAATAATCTATCAGATATTACTTGAATATTTTATTATAAACTAACAATAAATTTATTAAAAGCCTGTTTTCCTTTATCATCTGTTTTAAATACACCTGCTTGCTCTAGAACCTCTGAAAATATAATGCCTATTTCTTTTTTCAATATATCATCCACATTCTTTTCATTTATGTCAGAATATTTTTGAGTAAGTTCTATTGCCCATTCTTTATGTTTTAGAAGATCATCTTTTTTATCCAATTCTTTGAAAATATCTTTGTTTTTGTTATTTACTAAATAATAACTCAACTCTTTTATCTCTGTTTTTAGTCTTGATGGTAAAACCGCAAGTCCCATAACCTCAATAAGTCCAATATTTTCTTTCTTTATATGATGTAACTCAATATGTGGATGGAAAATTCCATCTGGAAACTGAGTAGATGTTCTATTGTTTCTTAGAACTAAATCTATCTCATAATTATCCCCTCGTCTTCTAGCTATAGGTGTTATTGCATTATGGGCAACATCACCCGTAAATGCACTTATGGAAACACTCTCATCAGAATAATTCTTCCAAGCTTTTAAAATATAATCTGCTAGTTTTGCAAGTGCTCCCTTATCTTTACCCTTTATTCTAATAACACTCATAGACCATTTAACTCTACCAAGAGTTATTCCCGCGTATCCTTTAACCTTGAATTCTTCCTCAACTGGAGCCTTTGCCATTGCAAATTCATAGTTTCCACCTTGGAAATGGTCATGGCTTAATATTGAGCCTCCAACTATAGGAAGATCTGCATTAGATCCTACGAAGTAATGTGGATATTGCTGCACAAAATCTAGTAGCCTTTTAAAGGTTCCCAAACATATTTTCATTGGTACATGTTCACCATTTAGTACTATACAATGCTCATTATAATAAACATAAGGTGAATATTGTAAAAACCAATTTTCTTTATCTAATGTAACTGGTATAAGCCTATGGTTCCCTCTAGCTGGATGATTTATTCTACCTGCATATCCTTCATTTTCCTTACAAAGTAAACATTTTGGGTAACCACTTGATTTTAAATTTATAGCTCTAGCAATAGCTTTCGGGTCCTTCTCAGGTTTAGATAAATTTATAGTAATATCTATATCACCATAACTTGTTGCTACTTTCCATTTTAAATCCTTTTTCACTCTTGCCAATCTTATATAATTTGAATTAATACTTAAATTATAAAAATAATCTGTTGCACTTCTTGGGCTTTCATTATAAAGTCTTTTAAATTCTTTTATTATTTCTGATGGCCTTCCTATTAAACAAGCCATTATTTTTGTATCAAATAAATCCCTAGCAATTATGCCATAATCGTCTATTCGTTTATTCTCGTATGCCCACAATGTTATATTATCTAAAACTTGTTGCACCTCATATTCTTTATCTTCAATGTTTTCATCTTTAATTTCATCTAAAGATAAAGTTTCTAGAAGTCTGTTTTTTGTATATATTAAATCCTCAGAAGTTATTAACTTCTTATGCTTTGCATAACAAAGTATCTTTTCTACTTCTGTTGAAATATTTACTGCCATATTATCATCTCCTAGTAATATTATCTTCGGTGCCACTCATCTTCTTTGAAGCTGTTCATCTTCTTTGAAGCTGATCATAATTTTAGATTTTTTTATAGTTTTCTTGCTCCATCACCTATTTGAGCTACATAAAATACTGCTTCGTATCCTATTTTCTTCTTATATTCTTCACCAACATTTTTAATAAAATCATCTACAAATTCATCTTTAACTATACTTACTGTGCATCCACCAAAGCCAGCTCCTGTCATTCTTGATCCGATGACGCCTGGCATTTTCCATGCAATTTCAACTAAAGTATCAAGTTCTATCCCTGTAACTTCATAATCATCTCTTAATGATATATGTGATTGATTCATTAACTGACCAAATAATTTTATATCTTTATTTTCAAGCGCTTTTACAGCTTTTAAAGTTCTTTGATTCTCATAAATAGCATGTTTTGCACGTCTTGCACAAACTTTATTTTTTATAAGATGTCTATTTTTTTCAAATGTATCTTCATCTATTTCACAAAGAGCATTGATTTTAAGTTCACTTTGTAAATCTTTAAGAGCAGTTTCACATTCTGATCTTCTTTCATTATATTTAGAATCAGCAAGACCCCTTCTTTTATTTGTGTTTGAAATCACTATAGATGCTCCATCAAGCTTAATGCTTGAATATTGATATTTTAGTGTATTTGTATCCAATAAAATTGCTTTGTCTTTTTTACCCATACCTATAGCAAATTGATCCATAATACCACAATTTACACCTACATATTCATTTTCTGCCTTTTGGCTAAACTTAATGATATCTATCATACTAAGGTCAAAATTATATAAATCCTTCAAAATAACACCTGTAACTACTTCGATAGATGCAGAGGATGATAATCCTGCACCATTAGGTATATCACCATAAAATAATACATCAAATCCACTATCTATTTTCATGCCATTTTTCTCAAAAACCCAAATTACTCCCTTAGGATAATTTGCCCAGTCATGTTCTTTGTTATATTTCATATCATCTATATCTATTTCCATTATTCCAAGTTCTTTAAAATTTTCAGAAAAAAATCTTATCTTTTTATCAGTTCTCTTTTTAACTGAAGCGTAAGTACCAAAAGTTATTGCACAAGGAAAAACATTACCACCATTATAGTCTGTATGCTCTCCTATTAAATTTACCCTACCTGGAGCGAAAAAAACCTTTTCAGCATCACATTTATAAACCTCTTTAAACATATCTTTTACTTTATTAATCATAATTGTATTCCTCCCTATAATAAATAGTTTTTTCTCTATATGTATAGGTTATCATTGTTTTAGTAAATTTTCAATAGTTTTAGTAAAATAATTAAAATTTATTATATCAGTATTAAATTCCACAAAAAAATCACCCACTTAATGGATATACAACTATTTTTTAGTTGTAACCATTCAATAGGATGATGTTATCTATATCTATATATCTTATGACTTAATTCTAATCTATTTTACGGTACCCCGTTTATATGCAAAACATAGTTTGTTATATAATCTTTTAAAAAATCTTATTTGACTTTAAATTTGTTTATTTCTGTATCTAATCCCTCAGCTAATATTTGAAGTTCACTAAAATATTTTGTAAATTCCTCCATGGTTGCTGTGATTTCTTCAGTTGAAGCAGTTACTTGCTCTGACGAAGCTGCTGTTTGTTCTGATATAGCTGAAATATTCTCAATTTCTAACACTGTAGATTGTTTTTTTTCATTTACATCAACAATCGATATTTTTACCTCCTCAACTTTAGTGATCATTACATCAATTGATTTTAAAATTTCACTAAATATTTCTTTAGTTTCACCTACCGCTAGATCCTGTTCATTTACTACTGTTTGAGTTGATTTAATAGCATTTACAGCTGCAATCGATTTTTTCTGTATATTCGCTATAATTTCCTTTATTTCCTCTGTTGAATTCTTTGATTGTTCAGCAAGTTTTCTTATTTCTCCAGCAACCACAGAAAACCCTTTACCCGCTTCACCAGCACGTGCAGACTCTATACTTGCGTTTAGTGATAGGAGATTAGTTTGTTCTGTAATACTTACTAATGTTTCAGAAATAGCATTTATTTGCTTAGTGCTCTCATTCATATCTTGAATAATTTCATTAACTGATTTAGTAGATGATTTAGTTTTATTTGATTTTTCAATTAATGTATCTATCATAGAGAGTCCTTTCGAACCTAAATCCTTAGTTCCACTTGAAATCTTATCCATTTCATTAGAGCTATCACTAATTTTATCTAATCTATTTGATAAGTCGTCCATTGCTAAAGCACCATCTTGAGCATTTTGAGCCTGCTGAGTTGCCCCTATTGAGACTTGCTCTATTGCACTTGAAACTTCACTAATAGAAGCCGTTACCTCCTCCGACATACTGGCAAGAGTTGTGGATGTTTCAGATACCGTCTTTGATGAGTTCGTAACATTATTCATGATACTTAATATATTTTTAATCATTAAATTAAACGATGTGGCTAAATCTTCAAATTCATCTTTTGTTAACGCTTTAATAGATACCGTTAAGTCTCCATTAGAAGCCTTAGCAAACACCGCTTTTAACTTTTGAATATTATAAGCTATCCCCTTACTTAATACTAATGACATAGCTACAGAAATTAACCCCATTATTAATATTATTAATAATGTTGTATGTATTATAAATTTTGTGTCATTAGATAGTTCACTTTGATCTAAAGTAGCCACTAACTTCCAACCTGTTAATTCGTTTGTTTGATATACCCCAAACTTACTTGAATCCATATCATCATAATTAACAAAACCACTGTTCTTTGACTTTGCTGTATTCCAAAATGGTAACTTAGAAGCCGTATTTGTATTAATAAGTTTCTGTATAGGATGAGCTAAAACCTTACCCGATGCCTCTGCTATAAACACATATCCTGTATTTCCTAATTTCTTTGTGGATATTTGCTGCGCAAGTGTATTTAATGTTAAATCTATTTCTACAACACCAACTACTTTTCCATTTTTCTCTACTGTTTTTGCAAGTGTAATTACGCTCTTACCAGTTCCTTTATCAATATATTCAGGAGTTATTATAACTTTACCTTTTTGCCCTAAAGCTCGCATATACCAATCAGTCTTAGTTGCGTCATAACCTGCAGGCATTTTATCATTAGGATATGTTTTAAATTTGCCCGTGGTAGTTCCATAAGATATATCTAATATATCTTTGTTACTTTCTGCTACGCCTTTTAACAAATCAGGTATATAATTTATATTATTACTTGTATCAACATTAACAAAATTATAATTATTTGATGTTAATAAAAGTATATTAGAAAACCCATTTAAATAATTTGATAATCCATGATTTATTTCCGTAAGTGTTTGTGTACTTGTTAACGTTAATTTATTGTTAAGAATTGACTTTGACTGTCTATAAGACCCAATCCCTAGTATAATTAATGGAATTATACAAATTGATACCAAGCTAATAATTAATTTAGTACGAATAGTGTTTAGTTTTAACTTTTGAATTTTAATTACCCCCCACTCATTATTATTTTAATTCGCTTACTATTTAATTATAGGTACATACTTATTTCTCATATTCACTAATCATTTTTTTAACCTGATGTATTATCTCTTTTGTATCTTCTTCTTTTCTAACTAAAATAAAAACAGTATTATCCCCAGCTACCGTTCCTACAATGCCATTGAATTTCAAAGAATCTAAAGCTTCTGCTGCGGCGGCTCCAGCCCCTGATATGGTCTTAAGTACTATAAACTTATCTACATGATCAACATACAGAACAGTTTGAGAAAAAATATTAGCTAATTTATTAGATAAAAAACTATCCCCCTGAGAACTAGTAACATAACTGTAAGTTCCATATGCATTCACAACCTTAATTAATTTTAGTTCATTTATATCTCTAGAAACAGTTGCTTGAGTAATATCAAACCCATTGTTTTTTAATTCTTCTGCTAACTGTTCTTGAGTTTCAACCTTTTTAGAATGGATGATCTCAATTATTTTTGCATGACGTGATATCTTCATCTTTCTGTCCCCACAATCTGTTGTTTTAGAAACTATTTTTCCTCAAAATACCAACATAATTATAATCATAGAATTTAACTAATCTACATTCTTTGTATGAAACTTTCACTAATATTTTGTTGAAACTATTTAGTCTTTTTGTCATGCCTACTATTAATCTAGTTATACCATTCCGTCCAAATAAACACTTTCAATCTACAAATATGAAAATTGTTTTCTAAATACACTCATATTATATCATCTTCTTATAACTTTAATAATTACTTAACTGTTCTTGCTGTTGCATTATCTTTTTTTAACTCTTGTTGTTATTTTCTTCTTCTCATTTCTTCTAATAGCAATTTATATTTACTTCGATACTCGACCGTAAGCAAATAAGTTCATTCTACCTTATAGATTACTATAGATCCATATCCATAAGTATTAAAATATGGAATCATCATTTTGCTTACTGATGACAAACTAATTAATTTTCCTTCAAATAGTGAGTTCTGACATATGTACAAATCAACAACTGTTGAATAAATTCCTCCTTCAGAATATCCAAATAGACTCTCTCTGTGTCTAATACATTAACTAGTACTATGCTTATGAACTTATTCTTTACATCATATTTGTCTATGTTGCTACACAATTGTGTACTTTTCAGTGAATCATCTGTACTTGCATAACTTTGCACTAATGCCCTTGATGTTATGAATAAATTTAGTACACAATTATAAGTCTTTTTTTTATTGTTTACTACCTCCTAAATAAGCACAATATCCTAATCTACTTATAATCCATATTATTATTCTATTATTCTATTATTTTATTAAACAGTGCAAGTTTTACTGTTTTCTAAATAATATTCAAAATTTTCACTAGTTTCTAAATTGAATACCTTAAACATAACATCACTCCGTTAATTTTCTTTAGTAAATCTTTCCTAATATAAAAATATTGTACTACTTCTGCAGTATTATATACTAGTTTTAAAACACTATATCAGCTTTTTTTATAAGAACCTATTAATTTTTTTATAATCCTAATAATTCTTTTTTATGGAGGAATAGGTTTGCTACTAGGTTTAGAACATTTAATCCATGAAATAAAAAAGTTAGAATTATTCAAGTTTACTAATATTCTTGTACAATCTAATCTCTGTATATGAGGTAATATTTTAAGTTATGGCATTATAATATTCTGAACATATTCATTATAAGACTTTATAATTTCTTTAGCTTCATATTTATTTATCATGTTTCGCATAGTACCTTATTCTAAAAGACCTTTTTCTAAATCTCTGTCATTATCCCATATATTCCAATCTAATTCAGACAATAATTCTGAATTCGTAACTGCAAAGGCTACATCAGTTAGACTTGTCTTTAATTTCATTTTTGCTGTGATAGCGTGATAGTATCTATTAAGTTGGGAAAGCGATATCAACATCATCTATATTACCTTGCTTTATCGCATTTAAAACTTTATCTTTATCTTTTTTACTGAATTGTATCATATAAATCATCTCCATTTACTTTAGTAAATTAATATTTATATGACTAATTCGACATAAAAGTTTAAAATCATTTTTATAATTTTTGTAAAATAAATTTAAATTCGTAAGCTTTTAATTTTGTAGATTTAAATTACGAATTGAAGGTGATGCTTCATTAAATAGTGTAGCATCACCTCTTAATCATCATATCTATACCGATAATAACATAGCTTTTAAACGATACTCTATCCAAAAATACTCCAGTAATTAATACTGGAGTGATAACAACAAAACTCTCTTGAAAAAAAAAACTAAAGTAGCACTAAATAATACTAAGTATGTATCACCTAAATTAATATGTCTCATATAAAAAATTATTTTATATAAACATTTGTAGCTATTTTGTCATCATATAATCTATATGTAAACTAGTTTATGATGACTGTTCCTGCTGCCCCACTTATTGCATCCTTAGCTTTCTCAAGAGAGGTTATAATTGCTTTCCTACCTTTTTTTGCTTCAACGAAGATAAGAGCCGCTTTTATTTTTGGAAGCATAGAGCCAGGAGCGAATTGTCCTTCTGTTATATATGTTTTAGCTTCTTCTATAGTCATACTTGAAAGATTCTTTTGGTTAGGTTTACCAAAGTTAATAGCAACCTGTTCAACTGCTGTAAGCACAACAAGAAGATCAGCATTTATTAATTCCGCTATTTTACAAGAAGCAAAGTCTTTGTCTATTACAGCTGGCACTCCTTCAAGGTCACCGTTTCCTTTATCAATTACTGGTATACCTCCTCCACCAACAGTTATAACAATATGTCCAGCTTCAACTAATGTCATAATAATAGGTTCTTCAACAATATCAATTGGTAATGGTGAAGCCACAACTCGTCTCCACCCTCTATTAGAATCTTCCTTCATTGTATATCCTTTTTCAGCTGTTAATTTCTCCGCCTGCTCCTGCGTAAAAAAAGAACCTACTGGTTTAGTTGGATTCTTAAATCCTGGATCCTTAGGATCTACTATTACTTGAGTAATTACTGTAGCAACTTCTTTATTTATTCCTCTTCTTCTCATCACTGCCCTAATACTTTGTTGTAGATGATATCCTATATAACCTTGGCTCATAGCACCACATTCAGGAAAAGGCATTACTGGACTATTATTTATAGACGCCGCTGCTTCATAATTAGCTACGATTTGACCTACTTGAGGTCCATTACCATGAGCAACAATTATCTCATGACCCTCTTCGATTAAATCTACAATAGTCTCTGAAGTTTGTTTTGCGGTTATTAATTGTGCCTTTGCAGTAGTATCTTTTGGGTTTGCTTGGAGGGCATTCCCCCCAAGTGCTATCACTATTCTTGACATATTCATTTCTCCTTTTATATTTCATATGAAATGTATTATTTTTATAACTATAGATTAGTTTAGATTGAATTATTAATCAAATTTTCTTAAATAAGCAGATAGTTCTTTTAATCCGTTTTTTAATATTTCTGTGTGTGTACAGTATCCTAATCTAGCATGTCCCTCAACATCAAACCGATTCCCTGGAACTAAAAGGACTCCTTTTTCTTTTAAAATATCTATACAAAATTGTTCAACATCAATAGGTATATCTAATTTAATAAATGATGTAGAAACATATTTCGGGAATACTAATGAAACACGAGGCTCATTTTTAACCCATTCCTTAACAATCTCTAAATTCGTATGAACGATCTTTTTATTTCTATCAATAACTAATTCTTTATTTTTTAATATATGGACAGCTAGATAATCATCAAAAACGCCAGCACAAATCATAGTGTAATCACGATATTTTCTAAACGAGTCTGCTAATTCCTTATTACTCGCAATCCACCCAACACGTATTCCTGGAACTGAATATGTTTTTGATAAACTATTTGTGGAAATTCCTTTATCGTATAAGTCCACGATTGAAGAAACAGAAATAGTAGAATCTAAAGGTTTATATACTTCATCAACTAAAATATAAGCACCAACATTACTCGCAATTTTTACTATTTCTTTAAGGAAATCATCATCAAATATTGTCCCAGTAGGATTATTTGCATTATTCAAACAAATTAATTTTGTATTTGGACGTATTAATTTTTTTAGTTCATCAATCGATGGTAACCAATCATTCTCTTCATAAATTTCCCAAAATTCTACTTCAGCACCAAAAGACTTTGGAATATCATATAATTGTTGATAACTAGGATGCATTGAAATCACATGATCACCAGGCTCTACCAATGAATATAATGCTAATAAATTTGCGCCAGTTGCTCCATTAGTTTGCAAAATATTTTCAGGTAGAACATTTCTATATAATTTACTAACTTCTTTTTTAAACTCTGGCGAACCTTCTATCCATCCATAATTCATTTTTGTTTTTAATAATCCATCAAAAAATTTCTTTGGAGTTGTACCATCTATAGATATTATTTCTTCTAATGAAAATGATGCAATTGAGCTTCCTGCTATATCATAAATAGCATCATTTTCCCAAACATTTAGCCATTCTTCAACGCCAAAACTCGCAATTTTCATATTAATCATCTCTTTTCATCAATTTAAATAGTAATTTTCCCTATTGCTAATTGGTAAATGACATATATTGCTCCAATAACAATTAATGTTGTTAGTATACTCTGGGTTTTTGATAACAGCTTTTTTTCACCATTTTCTTTTCTAGCCATGGCGAAAAACACAATTCCAGGAATATAAGCTATAAGACAAAGTAAAGTATAGTTTAGTCCCGATACTACAATTGCCCATGTTTCAAAAATTACAGTAATTAATCCTATGATTATTTGTTTTATTTCACCTTTTTCATGTCTGTTTAAATAAGATATTTTAAATTGGTACAATCCAACAAATAAATAACATACTAGTATTGCAGCAGTACAAAGAGAATAAGCAAACTGATATGCTTTATCTGTAAATAAGAAAGTGAAAATAAATAATTGAGTCAAAACTGCTGTGATAATTAAAGAAAAAGTTGGTGCACCAGCTCCATTTACTTTACCAAATATTTTTGGCAATAATTTTGAACGAGCCATTAAAAGAGTTGTTTCAGAAGGTAGCATCGTCCAAGATAACCATGCACCTGAAATTGAGATTATTAACCCAACATTTATAAATGCAGCTCCCCAAGGTCCAACAATATCTTTTAATATATAAGCCATTGAAGGGGTTGCTAATTTTGATAACTCAACTTTACTCATAACTCCATAAGGAATCATAGAAGCTAAAACATAAATAGTAAATAAACCTATTAACCCAAGAATAGTTGCTCTTCCAGCTTCAGATTTTTTATTCGCACGAGATGATAACATAGAAGCTCCTTCTATACCAACAAAAACCCACATCATTACCATCATACAATTTTTAACTTGTGAGAATATATCTGATAGATTAAAATTAGTAGATATGTTACCCCAAAAATGATTTGTGAATAAATCCACCTTAAAAGCTACAATACCTATAACTATGAATAAAAAGATAGGTATTAATTTAAATATGGTAACTACCGTATTTATAATAGCAGCTTCCTCAACTCCTCTATTAACTATGTAAGTAAGTGCCCACATAATAATACTAGCACCAATAATTGAGGCAACATTTTGACCATTTCCAAAGATAGGAAAGAAGTAAGAAAGTGTGCTCATAAGCATTGTAGCAAATGCTACATTACCAAGCCATGCGGATAACCAATATCCCCATCCACTAATAAAACCTCCAAATTGTCCAAAACCATCTTCTGCATAGCTGAATATACCATTTAATTCAGGCTTTTTTAATAATAAATTTTTAAAAGATAACGATAACATTAAAATACCAAAGCCGACAATTATCCATGCAATAATTGCAGGTCCTGCTGCAGCACCTGATGCTAAATCACCAGATATATTAAATATTCCAGCACCTATTGAGGAAGTAATAACTAGTGCTGTTAGTGAAAATAGGCCTAATTTTTTATCCTTTTCCATTTTATAATCTCCTTCTAACCTACTAGAATATTGAAATTTGGCAAGAGTAATAATATTACCCTCACCAAAGTTTATAATTGTAGATTATTTTAGGCTAGTTTCCAAGTGTAGCAACCATAACTGCTTTGATTGTGTGCATCCTGTTTTCTGCTTCATCAAATACAATAGAATGTTTACTTTCAAATACTTCATCTGTAACTTCTAAACCTTCAAGACCATATTTCTCAAATATTTCTTTTCCTACAATAGTCTTTAAGTCATGAAATGCTGGTAGACAATGCATAAATTTAACATTTTTATTACCTGTCTTATTAAGCATTTCCATATTAACTTGGTATGGTCTTAATATCTTTATTCTTGATGCCCAAACTTCATCTGCTTCACCCATGGAAACCCATACATCTGTATATATTACATCTGCATTTTTAACTCCTGCATCCACGTTATCTGTAATAGTAATTTTTGCTCCTGTAACTTTCGCAATATCATTACATTTTTGGACTAATTCTGTTTCTGGGAATAAGCTCTTAGGCGATACAATTCTAAAGTCCATACCCATTTTAGCAGCACCTATCATCAATGCATTTGCCATGTTATTTCTTCCATCACCAGCATATACAAATGAAATGTCACTTAATGGTTTGTCAAAGTGTTCTTTTATAGTTAGAAAATCTGCAAGAATTTGTGTTGGATGATCTTCTGTTGTTAAGCCATTCCATACAGGTACTCCTGCATATTTAGCTAAATCTTCAACAACATCTTGACCATATCCTCTATATTCTATTCCATCATACATTCTTCCAAGAACTCTTGCAGTATCCGCTACAGATTCTTTCTTACCAATTTGAGTTCCTGTAGGTCCAAGATATGTTACATGTGCTCCTTGATCTAGTGCACCTACTTCAAAAGCACATCTTGTTCTTGTAGAACTCTTTTCAAATATTAGCGCGATGTTTTTACCTTTTAAGTTCTGCTGTTCTGTACCTGCATATTTAGCTTTTTTTAAATCCTTAGCTAAATCTAAAAAGTAGTTTATTTCCTTTGGAGTAAAGTCCATCAAAGTTAAAAAGTTTCTGTTTCTTAAGTTAAACATAATAAATTCCTCCTAATATTTTTATTTATATTTTATCGTTGTTAGTATTATAAGTTATCTCTATTTAGTGGCATACTCATACATCTTGGACCGCCTCGTCCTCTTGATAATTCAGCACTTGGCATTGTTATAACCGTTATACCACGTTTTGATAAAATTTCATTTGTAATATAATTTCGTTCATAAGTTATAACCTTTCCTGGTGCAATAGCTAGAGTATTTGATCCATCATTCCATTGTTCTCTTGCAGCTACTATAGAGTCGCCTCCACCGCATCTTATTAATTCAATTGAAGGTAGATTTAAGGCATCTTTTAATACATTTTCTAATGTATCTTTTTCTTGTTTAATATTTAATTCGCCGTTAAGACCTTTTCTAATTTCAAAAACATTAAGCGGTCCTTCTATCTCTGGATGTATTGTAAATTTATCATAATCAACCATAGTAAATACAGTATCAAGATGCATAAATGCTCTGCTAGATGGAATTTCTAATACTAATACTTTTTCAAAAGAAGTATGTTTTGCAAACAAATTTTTTGCTACTACCTCTATAGCCTCAGGTGATGTTCTTTGACTACAACCTATTGCAAGAGTTGTGGCAGATAATACAAGCTCATCTCCACCTTCGATATTATTAGGAAGGTTTCTATCATACCAAAGTGGCACTTCATTTTGTTTAAAAGATTTATGATATTTATGAATAAATTCTAAAAACAAGGTTTCACGACGTCTTGCCTCTGTTTGCATAGTATTTATGGTAATACCATTTCCAATTGAAGCACCTGGATCCCTAGTAAAATAAAGATTAGGCATAGGATCTAAGTAGAATGGATATTGGTTTCCTATTAATCCTCTTAGAGAATGCATTTCCTTAACTTCAATTTCATTTTTTCTAACTCCAGCCATAAGTGTATCAATCATATCTCTTGTAGGCTTTGACATTAAATATTCATAAAGAGCTTTATATATTTCTTTATTACTAATGTGACTTTCTTGTAAAAACTGCTGTAAGAATATTTCTTTTACTTTATTATCTTCCAAAGCCTCTGTAGCAAGTTCTTCTAAATAAAGAACCTCTACATCATTTTCTTTTAAAAGCTTTGCAAATATATCGTGCTCTTTTCTCGCTACCTCTAAATAAGGAATATCATCAAAAAGCAATCTTGCAAGAAGTTCCGGTGTTAAATTTTCTATTTCTCTACCTGGTCTGTGTAACATTACTTTATTAAGTTTTCCTATTTCCGAAGTTACATTTATAAATGGTTCCATATGTTTTATCCCCCTATCGTTTCTCTTAATGTCTTCATTATAAAGTTTTCGATTTCATAATGAAACCTCCTTATTATACGGTTATCTTTAATATATCTTGTCTATTAAGTCTCATACTCATTTATAACTCCACTTATATCTTAAGCTTCATTTTGCACAGTAATTCTATGTATGTTACTACTTGAAAATTCAAATTAATAGATTAATTGTATATATATTCACAATATTCTAATTTATAATGTATAACATGAAAAATAGGGCATAAACATGCATAAAAGTTTTTTTTGGTTCTTTATGCCTACAAATGTATAATAATACTCAAACTAAATTCATATTACTTATGTGCTATTATTCTCATACTTATATTTATGCACTTATACTCTTTTTTCCCAATAATAATCACTGAAATCGTTGACAAAATCAGTATTGTTAACATTTTATTCATAATATTTAAATCTAAAAATCAGGAAAAATTTAATATAAAAAAATAATTCATTTTATATATTGAATTATTCTTAAATATCGTTAAAGTTACCTAAAAAAAATGATTTCTGTATTATACAGAAATCATTTTTCACTTTATAATTACTTATTTATAGTATTCTATTCTCCATTAATTCATACATATTACTGTTCCCGCAACTTCATTTATTGCATCTTTAGCTTTTTCAAGGGATGTTATAATTGCTTTTCTGCCCTCTTTTGCTTCGACAAAGATAAGAGCTGCTTTTATTTTGGGAAGCATAGAACCCGGTGCGAACTGTCCTTCTTCTATATATTTTTTAGCTTCATCTACAGTTATTCTTGAAAGATTCTTTTGATTTGGTTTACCAAAGTTAATAGCAACCTGCTCAACTGCTGTAAGTACAACAAGAAGATCAGCATCTATTAACTCCGCTATTTTGCAAGAAGCGAAATCTTTATCAATTACTGCTGGTACTCCCTTAAGGCTACCATTACCTGTGTCAATTACAGGTATACCTCCTCCACCAACAGTTATAACAATATGTCCAGCCTCAACTAATGTTTTAATAATAGGTTCTTCAACAATGTCAATTGGCAGTGGCGATGCCACAACCCTTCTCCAGCCTCTATTAGAATCCTCCTTCATTGTATATCCTTTTTCAGCCATTAATTTATTAGCCTGCTCCTGCGTAAAGAATGAACCTACTGGCTTAGTTGGATTCATAAAACCTGGATCATTTGCATCTACTATTACCTGAGTAATCACTGTAGCAACTTCTTTATTTATTCCTCTTCTTCTCATAACTGCCCTAATGCTTTGTTGTAGATGATAACCTATATAACCTTGACTCATAGCTCCACATTCAGGGAAAGGCATTACTGGACTATTTTCATTTATAGATGCTGAGGCTTCATATGTAGCCACAATTTGGCCTACTTGTGGTCCATTGCCATGTGCAACAATTATCTCATGACCCTCTTCAATTAAATCTACAATAGTCTCTGAAGTTTGCCCAGCTGTCACTAACTGTGCCTCTGCTGTAGTATCCTTAGGATTTGCTTGAAGTGCATTTCCACCAAGTGCTATCACTATTCTTGACATATTCAATCCTCCTTCTATATTATATGATTCATTTTAGTCTAATCTCCAAGTGTAGCAACCATAACTGCTTTTATTGTATGCATTCTATTTTCTGCTTCATCAAACACAATAGAATGTTCACTTTCAAATACTTCATCTGTAACTTCTAAACCTTTAAGACCATATTTTTCAAATATTTCTTTTCCTACAATAGTCTTTAAATCATGGAATGCTGGTAAACAGTGCATGAATTTAACATTTTTATTTCCTGTTAATTTTAGCATTTCCATATTTACCTGATATGGCTTCAAAATTTTAATTCTTTCTGCCCAAACTTCATCTGCCTCTCCCATTGATACCCATACATCTGTGTAGATTACATCTGCATCTTTAACACCTTTTGCTACAATATCTGTTAGTGTAATCTTTGCTCCTGTTTCTTTTGCAACTTCATTACATTTCCTTACTAATTCATCTTCTGGGAAAAGGTGCTTTGGAGATACAATTCTAAAGTCCATACCCATTTTTGCTGCACCAATCATCAATGCATTTGCCATATTATTGCGTCCATCACCAGTATATACAAATACAATGCTACTTAATGGCTTATCAAAATGTTCTTTTATAGTTAAAAAATCCGCAAGAATTTGTGTTGGATGATCCTCAGTTGTCAAGCCGTTCCATACAGGCACGCCTGCATATTTAGCTAGTTCTTCAACTACTTCTTGACCATAGCCTCTATACTCTATTCCATCATACATTCTTCCAAGAACTCTTGCTGTATCTGCAACAGATTCCTTTTTACCAATTTGTGTTCCTGTAGGTCCAAGGTAAGTTACATGTGCTCCTTGATCTAGAGCACCTACTTCAAAAGCACATCTTGTTCTCGTTGAATTTTTTTCAAATATTAGAGCAATGTTTTTACCTTTTAATTTTTGCCTTTCTGTGCCTGCATACTTAGCTTTTTTTAGGTCCATAGCTAAATCTAAAAAGTAATTTATTTCCTTTGGAGTAAAGTCCATCAAAGTTAAAAAGTTTCTGTTTCTTAAATTAAACATAATAAATTCCTCCTAATATTTTTATTTATATTATTTTTATAATAAAATATCTTACTTTACTTTTATTATAAAACTTTAGTATCCTTTGTATTAGTATTATTCATCTTTTTAGAGAAGTATTTAAACGAAACATATAATATTATTATTGTTGGAACCCCTGTAATAACGGCTATTTTTTCTGTTGGATCAAATACCATGGCAACTACTATTATGCCATATAATACAAGCGCTAAAATTGGAGTTACTGGATAAAATGGCGTTCTATATTTTAAATCCTCAACCTTATTTCCTTCTGATATATAACGTTTTCGAAATCGCATTTGACATATACAATCTATTGAATAAATGAATATATCGATGCTTGCGAGAAGAGAGATTAAGAAAAGATAAACTGTATCCGCTGCTATAAAACTAGAAACTATTGCAAATGATGCAAACGCAATAGAAATAGCAAGTGAATATATTGGAACTTTATTCTTATTTAGTTTTGCTAATATCTTTGGAGCTTGTTTATGCTTTGCAAGAGACCACAAGGTCCTTGTACTTGCATATAAAAAACCATTTGCTGACGAAAGTGCTGATGTAACAACAATTATATTGACTATTAGTGCAGCTGAACTTATGCCGGCGCTTTTAAACATATAAGCAAAAGGACTACCTGCAAGGTTTGCTTCTCTCCAAGGAAGAACACACCCAATTAAAATAACACATACTACATAAATTAATGTTATAGAAATTACATATCCTTTTATGGCTTTTGGCATTTCAACTCCAGGATTTTTACTCTCACCTGCTGCAGTTGCAATAAGGTCTGATCCACCAAATGCAAAAATAGCAGATAACATACATACTACAATCGCTTTAAACCCATTTGGAAATGCTCCTCCATCATTTACAAAATTCGTGAACCCAATTGATTTTCCTCCGATAACTCCTGTCATAATTCCAATTCCTACAATAACAAAGAGAGCTACAGCAATAATCTTAACACTTGCAAACCAGAATTCTGTTTCTCCATAGTTCCTTGCAGGAAGTACATTAAGTAGAATTAATAAAATAGTAAAGACAACAATCCAAACTAGTGAACTTACAGTAGGAAATATATTTTTCATTATAATCGCTGAAGCAACTAATTGAGCTGTAACTGTAACCGCACAACTTATCCACTTCATCCAACCAGATGTAAATCCTATTGCTGGACTAATAAATTCTGTTGCATAGGCTTGCACATTACCTGAAACGGGCATTGCCACTGTTAATTCTCCAAGACATGACATCATTAGATACATAATTAATGCGCCAATCAAATATGCAACTACCGCACCCCCAGGTCCCGCATTGTGTATAACATAACCTGAAGCTAAAAATATGCCAGTACCTATTGTTGAACCAAGTGTGTACATTTGAATGTGTCTACTTGATAAACTACGTTCAAGTCCTTTAGATTTATCAAGTACCTCTTTTATTTCATTGTTATTTGATCCCATTCTACATTCCCCCTTTATTTAATACTGTGGTAAGCATGTAAATTTAAAATCTAAACCTTGTTTCTAAGTCAATTAAGTAATCGTTTTCTTATTCTTTTATTATAAAAGCATACTTTCAAAAACATTCAATTTACATCAATAAAAATAATTAAGATTATAAATATTTTTATTTATAATCTTAATTATTTTTTAAAACATGTTCAATTACACCAGCAATTAATCTTGGTGTTTGTTTTGTTACATCCTTCGTAAAGACTCTTTCTGTAAACTTATGCAGATCTTTTCCATATGGACCTATATTTATACTTGGAATAGCTAATTGTTTTATAGTTTCGAAAGGAATATCATACATGTCTTTCCAAAGTGGCATATTAAATTCTATATGTGGTATTATGTTCTCACTTTCATTCAAAGCTGCATAACTCATGTCAGAAATACCCATGAAATAGTTTTTCTTACAATAAGTTTCATAACACACTTCCTTTGCAATACGAACTACATCATTGCCAATATCTAATACATTATTATCTAACTCTTTAAAATCATTAATCGATATATGAGGATAATAAGGTGGAGAAAACGCTATAACCACCATTGGTGTTTTATCTTTAATATATTCTAGTGTTTTACCGATTAGAGCCATATTACTCTCAGGCATACTAATGATATTGTTTTTTATATCTGTCTTTAATTTATCAATAGTTACCCGATAATCTAAAAGAAATTTTTCTCCAGATTGTTCAATAGCGTCATTATATATTTGTGAAAAGGTTTTAACATTCGTCTTCCAAGGAAGCTTATGTTCATCCTCGTTTTTCTTATTTAGATATTCACTGTAGTTTTTATTCATTTTGAATATAACATTTTCAAATGCTTCTTTAGAAATTTCAAGTAATTGCTCAAGTATTATCTTTGGTGTTCGCTTAAGGGTTAGGACACTAAAATATCCACCGGCCGAATCAGGTATAGAAGCATCATAACATTTTTTACCATCTCTAAAATAGTTCCAAGAAGGTGGTGGTGATACTTCATTCTCTACAACATCCGAGAAATCCGAATTAAGTTCTGTTTTACTTGCAATTTGCGATAATAAAAAGAGCGGATTAAATCCTTGAAAAATGTCACCAATATGAGTTTTTTTACCCCTTACATACACTACTGGCATTAATTTTCCAACAGATCCTGTATAAAAAACACCTTCATTATTTTCCGTTTTCTGATGCGGCTCTGAATCAATCAAAATAGTATATTCCAAATCAAATTTTTTTTTGATTTTTTCTAATAGCTCTGCGCTACTTCTCATTCCTAGTGATAATGATTCCTCATCCGCAACCGATATAAACAGAATATTACCATTAAATTTTTGTTGCTTTGAAAACGCTTCAACAAGTGATAACTGAATTGCAATACCTGCCTTCATGTCTGCAGCTCCTCTTGCGAAAATCCACTCACCACTTTTTAGATCATCTTCAATATCCCTTTCTAATTCAACATCTTTGAGCATTTCTCTAAGTAATTCAGGACGATAAGCATAAGCTTTTAGAGTTTGATAATCATAAGCATCTACAACGTCATGATGATTAAGAAGAATAGCTGTTTTCCTCCCAACTCCTTTAATTAACCCCCATACGTCTACTCGTTCTAATGAATCGTTCTTAAGTGGATAACTTCCCAAGTTATTTATATTACTTTTAAAATAATCTAATTTTTGTAGCCAATCATATATATATTTTTCAACATCTTTCTCAAGTGTGGTTCCTGTATCACTTCGCACAGAAATCAATTCTACTAGTGTATCTTTTATTTTTTTTTCAGAGTCTTCCATTAGAACGCTCATCGTGTATAACACCTCCAAAACAATAATTATTTTCTAATTTATTTCACTATTAAGTAAAATCCCTTCAAAAAATTTATTTATAGAAATTTTACCTCTTGTGTTTTTTATACCTTTTATGTGATCCATTTCAGCTTTAACACTTGAAAAATTAAAAAGGACATTTGAATAAGTACAAAAAGTTTCATTCATTGTATCTTCAATCCCTAAGTTTGCTATATTCTCCATTCCATCTTTTATTGCTCTTCTAATTCTTTGTTTTACAACCTCTGGATTTTCTCCAAAACAAGCAAATAATTTTTCTAAATCACATTCAAAAAATGATTTATTGTTTTCAATAAGGTATTTACAAATTTTAATTATATCTGTCGTTCCTTTTTCACCAAGCATTCCTAGTATACTTAAAATGTGTTTTATTTCCTTTAAACTATCATTAATATCATTACCCGGTTTTGTAGAACCTTTTAGCATCTTTTTAATGTTAGCGAGCGTTATCTGCATATCTATTTTTTCTGCAACTTTTAAAATTACTTTTTCTACTTCTATTTTATTTATAGGCTTTTTTATAAAAAATTCTATGCCTGATTTGTATGAATCTGCAACAAGTGCACTATCTAAGACCTGAGATATCATGATAAAACAAATATCTGGTCTTAATTTTTTGAGCCCACGCACAAGAGTATTTCCATCCATTTTAGGCATAAGAAGATCTACGAGAACAATGTCAGGATTTAATAAAAGTATTTGATTAAACCCCGTTTCCCCATCATTCGCGCTACCAATAACTTCAAATAAATTATTCTCTTCTATTATATTTGTAAGTATTCTCACTATACTTATATCATCATCAACAATATAGTATCTCACTTTAGAACCCCTTCCATATTATCTTCTTTTATTTTTATAGTAAATTCAGTTCCTTTTCCTAAAGTAGACTGTACCTCTATGGTACCCCCAAAGACATCATTAACAATTCCTTTAACATGTGCAAGTCCTATCCCCCTACAAATATCACCAGTTCGTGTATTAAATTTAGTTGAAAATCCAGGATTAAATATAAATTCAATATCTTTCTCTTTTATGCCTTTCCCATTATCAGATACAACAAAAATACAGTCATATTGGCTCCTCTTAATTAAAACTTTAATATATCCATTTTTCATTTTATCCATAGCTTCTATACTATTATAAATAAGGTTTCGCAATATACAAACTATATAAAAATGCTCTACTACATTGAAATTATCCTCTAGCTTAAATTCTAAGTACACGTTAAATTTATTTGTTTTTATATATTCCAATACATCAATTTTAATAATGTTTACAATATCTTTAATATTCATTAAAGCCGTATCCACTTCTAACCTATCTGTTTTTTTACCAACCATCTCTTCTAACCCTTTTATAACACTTATATAATCTTTTTTTATTTCGTGAACATCTTTTGCTATATCAAGTGAAAGATCTTTTAACTGCAACGGATAACTTTGCTCAGATATGATTTTATAAAGTGAATAGGCTTTTTTCATAACACCTTCGATATCTGCATTGTTTTTGTTCATAAAATATATTTCACTTTTCACACTTGAAGTCATTAAGATTAATCTTCTATATCTTTTTTCATGTTCTTCCCTAATCAATAAGAACTTATAATACTTAAGTAAAAATATTATACATATCATAATTACAGATCTTGTAAATGCTATTATTGCTAAATCTTGAAACATGATATAAGTATATCTTTTAAAATGGAGCATAACACTTATTTCTATTACATTTGAAATGAAATCACAAAAAAACACTGAAATAAATAAGTCAGTAAGTCCAGTCTTTTTCTTTCTCCAATAGAATAGATAAAATAAAATGCCATAGGAAAAATAAAATAAAACATCTGCACCTATAAATCCAATTGTAGTATGCAAATTACCAGTACCAAAATATAAAAACACACCCCTATAAAGTGGAGAAATAATTCCAGTAACAAAGAGAATTTCTATCGGATTAAATTCTTTATAAAAATAAAGGAAAACAGGCAATATAACAACAGATAAGGTTACTATAAAACCTGGAACAAAAAAATTAATATTAATTTGAGATGCTAGGGCAACACCTATTGCAATAATAAAAATAGATTTTATTCTCTTCAGTTTATTAAACATTTGTTCAACCATCATTTTTCTTAGTTTTCATAATATTTTTCTCCCTACAATTCTATATTTAAAATCTATCATGTAACCTATGTAATTCTTTATCATATCTGAATGTATAATAATAAATTCAGAGGGAAATTCACCTCCCTCTGAATTTATTTTGTTATAGAATATAAAACTTTAAACAGAAATTTTACCCATAGCTGCTGCTATTATCATAATAATTGCTACTATAATCATAGCTACCATAGCCAACTTTTCTTTATGAGTAATTGCTTCATTTTTTTCTTTTTTAGCTTTTAAATAAAAGCCTATACCTATTGCATAAATTACAACAGCTAACCCTAAGTATCCAATTCCTACTGCGTATATAACGTAAACTGAATAAATACCTGCAATTATTGCTATAATTTTTTCTTTAATATGTCCGCCTTCTTCTTTATATACTTTATATGCAAACATAGATGATAATAAGTATGGGATTAAAATATTAGTTGTACACATATGAGTTGCTACATAATAAGCCTTTTGCAATGCTGGTGATAACATAGCTAAAAGTCCTATTTGCGTTGCAAGCATTGAAAATAAAAGAGCATTTGTAGGTACATTTTTACTGTTATTCTTTTTAAACCACTTAGGCATTAACCCATCTTGCTCTGCTGGAACATATAGAATTTCTGTTGTTAGTAAAAGCCAGCAAAGGAGTGCTCCTATAAGTGAAATTAGTATTCCAACTTTAACAATCATGGCCCCCGCACTTCCCAGTGCAGTTTGTGCTAAAACAGCTGCCAATGGTGTTTGTGCTGCAACTAAAGCTTTAGCTGGAAGAATACCCATTGATAATATAGATATTGATACATAAAGTGTTGCCGTTATTATAAGTGAAATTATTGTCCCTTTACCAACTAGTATTTGTGATTCTGCTCTTTGAGACAAAACCACTAAGCCTTCAACACCAACAAAGCACCATAAAATTGTTCCCATTGCTCCGCTTATTTGTTTCCCTAAATTAACATGGTCTCCACTTGATGCTAAAACTGTCTGCCAATTATCTACATTAAATATACCTAATTTAAACGCTGAAAATCCAAATATAATAACTAAAACTAATGGTATAACTTTTCCAATTGTAACTACTAAATTCAGTATACCGGCTTGCCTTATACCCCGCCTTATTACAAAATAGTATGACCACAAAAGGATAGATGCAAAAATAAATGATAAAATAGGGGGCATTGAATATCCTTCCCCCATTAAACTATTTATGGTCTTAAAAATTAAAACAACAAAAGCAATATTTCCAAGGAAAGAACTTGTAAAGTAACCCCAAGCTGAATTAAAACCTACAAAGTCACCATATCCTTCTTTTGCATAGGAATAAATTCCTCCTTGTAATTCAGGTTTTTTATTTGAAAGTAAGTAAAACACCAACCCTAGCATAACTACGCCAAAAACTCCAATACCCCATGAAATGAGAACTGCCATTGGATTTGTTGTTGATATTAGGTCCGTTGGGCTATTAAAAATACCTGATGCAATCATAGTACCAATGCCTAAAGCAACAAGTAGCCCAAGGCCTAATTTTTTATTATCTTCTTCCATTATAAAAAACTCCCCCTTAATATTTATTTATTCTACTTACTTTACTAAATCTCTAACATCACCTATTATAGCTCTTGGAACTGGTAAATCAAGCATTGTTTTAAGTCCCGGCTGCGAATTCATTACAAGTGGAATCATATTAACACATATAGCTATTGTAGCAATCCCGCCTGGTATTTCTGGTTTTATTTGGAGGTTCAAGTTTGGAACTCCCTTAATTATAATATAATCACCAGTATCAACATTCTCAAGTTCTGGTCTTATCTGTTGAGGATGCTCCATTGTAGCAAATACTTTGTCTCCTAAATTTGCATATCCCAATTGACTACATCCAGCAACTTCTCCAGGTTTCACCGAAACTATATCTGTGCTACGTGGTACAGTTGTAACAATTGGTGATTTTTCTTGTCTAATATTATTGAACTTGATATTAAATGCTTCTTCAAACATTCCAAAAGATTGTAAAAATCCAACGTGTCCATCCACTGTATTGTCTTTAACTCCTTGTATAAATTGTTCTGGTTTTAAGCCAATGCCTTGTTCAACCATAACTGCTTTACCAAAACAGGCTAAATCATTAATTCTAGTAGCCTTTATACTATCAACTGTATCACAAACTCCTGTAAGCATTATAGCAACTAAATCCATTATATATCCAGGGTTTACTCCTGTTCCTAATATTGAAATCTTATTTTCTTTAGCTATTTTATCCATATCATCTGATAATTTTGGATCCATTGCTCTTGGGTATGACATTTCTTCAGCTGTTGTTACGATATCCATTCCAGCTTCTGCTGCCATTTTTATTAATGGAAATACAACTTTTGTAAAGGAAGCTGTTGCCATAAGACAAACATCTGCAAAACTCTTCTTTATAACATCCTGCGAATTTTTTGTAACGATGCAAGAATTATCTTCATTTGCTTTTACACCTAATACTTCATATAGTTTTTTTCCAACCTTATTTGGATCCATATCAATAGCTCCCACAATAGTAAATCCTTTTTTGCTGAGTACCATTTTAGCGATACCGCTTCCCATTGAACCTAATCCCCAAACCACAACTCTTATTTTATTTTTCATAATATGTTCCTCCTTAAAATTTTAATTTCATTCCATATAATACAAACTAATTTTTATTTATTATAATACTTTTCAACATATGGCGAAGTCATTGATGCTAGTAAACATCCATAATCTATTTTAAACTGTACTATACTTCCCACAAATAATTGTTTTTTACTATCCGTCACATCTAAAATCAGATGATCACTACTTGCACCAAATATACTTAGGTCATTGTCTAAAGGAGTTAACCCTTCTACTCTTATATCTTGTCTTCCTAATGCTACAATAGCTCTTTTTCTTATTCCTTTATCTTCAAAAGAAGGTATATTTCCAAATGCGTCCATACCTATAGTGCCAGTTGGCACCGTTGGTTTGCTCTTTATTTCAATTATTTCAGCTCTAAGTATAAAAGCATCATCATAGCAATTAAGTATTGGTTTCCCAAAAGAAGTTTCTCTACCTAAAACTATTGCTTCTCCTATTCGAAGCTGATTAATTTCTTTTGGCATAGTATCATTAATTACCATATATAAACTACTAGAATTTCCTCCTGAAATTACAGATAATTTTAAATCAAATATTTTTTCTATTTGTAATTTTAAATTTATAAGCTTCCCTAAGTTTTCACTATCCGGAATTATTCCACCATAACAAGTAACATTGGTGCCTAGTCCTATTAGCTTAATATTATCTAATTTTACTATCTTACTGACAATGGAAACTACATCATCAACTAATACTCCCTCTCGCAAATCTCCTAAATCTACCATCAGTATTATATTATGAATTTTATTTAATTCTTTTGCAGCTTTTGATAAAGAAACAATTGTGTCTATTTCTGAGTTTAAACTACAATCACTATACATCACAACTTCATAAACTTCACTTATCATTGGAATTCTAAGTAACATTTTTTTACAATTTAAATCTTTCATCTTTTTTAAATTTAGGATTCTAGAATCCGCAACCTGCGTGACTCCAGCTTCAAGTATAGCTTCTACAATAGGTATCTTCGCACAATATACTTTAGTTACCACGGCAACATCTATATGTTTTTTATTACATATTGCTAGTATTGTTTTTATATTGTGAGTCAATTTTTTAAGATCCACTTCCATACAAGGATATTTTTTTCCCATATAGATACTCTCCTTATTTTAAACTTAACTCAAATCTATCTTCATTAATTTTCATATCCTTTGTTATCCCTAAACTTTGAACTAAAAGTGCTTTTGCAACCTCTTTATTTTCTCTACTTAACACTCCTGCACATGCCATAATATAGTTTTTATCTATTAATACTTTAGCACCCTTTTTAGGTAACATTGTAACTTCATCCTTTAAGTACCTTATTTTCAAAAGTAAATCTTCTCCCCTGGTAAGCCTTGTAAGTGCGCCTCCGGTGCCTATTATATATTTAACCTCAGATAAATCCTTACCATAGGCTACAAACCCACTGTCACCATCATATTTTCTTTTTATAAATCCAACATGTCTATCTACTGCAACAGATATAGCTTTCTTCGTTAGCAGTCTACTTGCAAATACGTCATCTTTATCTTTTGGTATAGGCTTTATATGCTCTCTTATATACTCAGTACTAAATTCACCCAAATCCCTATCATCAAGTAAATCGATTACATTTTTACTATTAATAAAAACTCCAAGATCTCCTTCTACAGTCCTTTTAGCCTTTGGTTCAGGATTTATTAGCATATCTAAAACTGCACTACTTCCATCTGTAACCGAATGTACATCTGTGGTAGCGCCTCCCACATCAAGAACTACTAAATCCCCAATAATGTCATATAAAACTTTTGAACTTTCCATAACTGCTCCTGGAGTTGGCATTATGCTTCCATTTACCATTTCTTTTATTTTACTCATTCCCGGTGCTTTTACAATGTTTTTTTCAAAGGCTTCTTGTATTATTTTCCTTGCAGGTTCCACATTTAGCATATCTACACTTGGGTAAACATTATCTATTAGATAAATCTCCTGCCCTTCAAATATTTCTTTTATTTCTTCTCTATTTTCGCTGTTTCCACAGTAGACAATAGGAATACTAAATTTTTCAGCACTTATAAGTTCTGCATTATAAAGAGCTGTTTCCCTCTCACCATAATCTGTACCGCCTGCAATCATTATCATATTAGGATTTATATCATGTATCCTGTTTAAATCACTCTTTCTCATTTTCCCAGCAGTAACCATTTTTATGATGCCACCAGCGCCAAGAGCTGCTTCCTTTGCCGCCTTAACAGTCATATGCTCCATAAGCCCATGAACAGTTATTCTAAGCCCACCTGCAGCACTAGAAGTCGCTAGCATCTTTTTCCATGTAATTGGTTCATGTATTTGATTTTCAATATCTTTAACTGCATTTTTGAGTCCTATAGTTACATCACCATCTGTTACCGTAGTACAGCTGTTACCTTGAAAAGGTATGTCTACAAAAACCTTTCCAGTCTCATCATAACATACGTTAAATGCTGTAACCAGAGTCGTGGTGCTACCTATTTCAGCAACAAGATAATCTACCTTCACAAGCAATCACACTCCTTTTACTCTTCCTCTTCTTCATTATTAGGTAAACCCATTAACCTTTTAATTATGAATGATGCAACAGAGGTTCCGTTTGATCCACGTCCAAAACCAACATCCATTCCGTTTGCTTTAGCTATTTCATCAGTTACTTGAGTTCCACCTGAAACAAGTATAATCTTATCTCTTACTCCCTTTTCTATACAAAGATCACTAAGTTTTTTCATGTTCTTTGTATGAACATCGTTATGACTAATTATTGTACTACAGAGTATAGCTTGAGCTTTTGACTCTATAGCCGCATCTACAAGTTTTTCTATTGGACATGAGGTTCCAAGGAAAATTGCTTCTATACCGAATTTTTCAACTCCACCATGTTTAATATCAATAACTTCACGAACTCCAACTGAATGTTCATCTTCCCCAACAGTTGCTGCAACAACCTTTATTGGATGCTGTTTTACATAATCTTTCATTTGTTGATCTGATAGTGATTTTCTTCTCTTTGGAAGAACTAACTCATCACGTTTTATAGGTGTAAAATCACATACTCCTTTTATTTCAACGAGAGTTCCTTCAGCCTTTTGTAACACTTGTTTATGAACAATTTCTACATTTTTCAAATTCATTCTCTTTCCCATCTCAAGAGCTGCAGCTTCACTAATCTGTTCATTTTCTGGTATACATAAAGTGATTTTTACATACCCATCTTTAGCCCATTGAACCTCGGGAACCACAGTTCCATCTTCTTTAACTTTTTCCATTCTCTTAAATACATTATCATTATCATCTAATTCATCAATGTATATAATTTTGGAATGATTACACAATGTACATTCGTCAATAGCATCACAAGGTTTTTTATACTCTTTTGGAACATTATTGTATCCAAAATGACCACAAACTGGTGCAAAATAATCCGCCTCTCTCTTAACTATTGTTCCAACTGCATCTCCACCTAAAATCTTTCTTGCAATACCGTCATCATTTCTTTCTGGGTACTGGCCTGAATCAATAAAAAATCCAGAATCTACAGCTTTAAAGTATCCACCTACATCGATTATTTCTTCAAAGAATAAAACAGCTCTTTCTTGAATTTCTCTTGCCTTTTCTCTTAGATATCCAGTTTTCTTAAGTTCTATCATATCCATTAATCCATCCATACCTATAAATGCCTGTTTAGCTGTGTTTATGGCATGAATATTATTATAATGCCAAGGAACATTACGTCCTTCATCAGGGGTTATTGTACTTTGAATATCTGCTGATGTTAACTCCGATATTAAAAGATTCAAAGTATGTCCTACTGTAGCTTCCCTTTCACAGGATTCTATATATTTAGTATTCATTTGAGCTCTCATTTTATATTTTTTGAAAAACTCCCTTAGAGCAACTGCATAAGGTAAGTCATATCTCATACAAGGCGCTGGTGCTGATGTTGGCGGTACTGTTGATAAAGCAATATTTTCTGGTTTCATTCCAACGAGCTCAGAAAAGCAAGAATTTATAGCATGTTGCACCATAAGCTCTGGCATTACCTTATAGCCCTTCATAGCTGTTGCATTTGCATTATGTGCACCATCTATTTGAAGCATTCCAACATGTGCCATGATGCCTTTTGCAACTGCGGCATCAACGAAAGATCTAACCATATTAATATTTCTATAAAGTACATTGTATTGTGGATCTTGATGAGCTCCATTAACTCCTTCTTCTGCAAACATAACTGCTACATCTGGACCTGCAACACCAGATACATAAGAATGGAAATTAATCTTTCTTCCTACTTCTTCTTCTATTAAATCTATAGCTTTTCTTGTTGCTCTAATTTCTTTCCTAGTTATTGGTACTCCACCAAATCCTTCAGGGCTCCCTTCAAGTAACCCATCAAAATGACTTTGTCCCATTGTTCTAATAACCATTAAATGATCTGCACCGTGCCATGCTGCCATTCTCATTCTTCTTATATCATCTTCAAATCTACCTGAAGCAATTTCTGTGGTAATAGTTGCTCTTGGTTGTGGATCTATATTCCCAAAACTCCTTGCTGCTGGAAGAGGTTGACTCTTCTTTAAAGGTGCCGATATTTCATGATATGTGAATTCACCAATCTTTCCATTTTCATTTTTTTCTCTCCAGTGCCAGCCTCTCCATTTAGGTTCATACTTATCTAAATCCTTTAATATCTCTTCTACATTAAGTTTTGTATTTTCTTCTAGTTTTTCCTGCATTAGTTGTCACTTCCTTTCATTTTTTCAGATACGACATCCCAGCCTATTCCTTTAGAAAGTTCCACTCCTGCTTTAATATAATCCATATCTTTAAGCTTTGCATAAGTTAAAATCACATTTCCTATACCCTTACCAAGTAGGTTCCATTTAGTTCCATAAGATATTATAGGCTGAGCTTGTAAACTAGAAAAGCCCATTCTAAGTACTACAGAACGTTCAATTGCTGGAGATGTATGATTATACGCTAAATCCACCATTGGTTTTACAACTTGATTGGTAAGACTCCAAAACTTGTCATATAACTGATCATTCGTCAATTTTTTTAAATGTTCTCTTCTTACTTCGAAATCATCTTCTCTTTTCATAAATTAAACTCCCCCTAACATATTTCTATATCATGTTGTTTTAATATTTCTACTATTTTTTCTTTGGACATTTTTGTTTCCAAAGACAAATATTCAATATCAACCTGCTCCGCTTTGTTCTCACCTAATTTCTTAATTATATTTTTCATATATGATTTTTTTAACCCTTCCATACTAACATCAGTGACTTTTACCTTTGATGGATGAGACGGAATTACTATATTCTTACCTGGTATTTGTTCCTCTGGATTACCAACATAAACTTTAATTCCATTATCTTTAGCAAAATTAAGTTGAGGTAATATATGTTTGCCTGCTCCTGTATATTCAGTCTCTTGAACAACTATAATAGCATCATCATCGTATTCCTGAGCAATTGCAAACGCAGCTACTAGTGAAATATTCCCCGCTGGTCCTCGTTCGAGTCCTTCAAGTTGTGCTAATACTTCAGTCATCCAAAATACATCACCTTGAGTAGTTGTTACATATCTATCCAAATATCTTAATGGTCTAGCGGAACTTCTAGGTACATCTGACCTATCAGGATTGGTCATAAACGGAATCCCAAATCCTGTATGTCCGGTAGTAAACGATTTCTTATTGAAATCTATATCTGATGCCATGTGTAATCCTGAAAGATCAACAGAAGCTCCTACTATCTTTGTATCCACTGCACCAGCTCTTATAAGTCCTCTTGCAGTACCAGTAGTATTACCACCACCTGCCTGAGTTATAATAACAGCATCAGGATCTTTTCCTAATTTTTCTCTACACTGCTCAGCTATTTCATATCCTAAAGTTTCAATTCCAGCTACTCCATAAGATGAATATAGTGAAGCATTGTAATAACCAGTATCTTCAAGAATTTTTAGATAAGTATAAAATAATTCAGGACCTACAGAAAGCCTAACAACCTCTGCTCCAAATCCTTCGCACTTTCTTCCTTTTTCTAATATTTCTGGTTGTCCTACTTTTCTTGAATCATAACATTCGTTTGCAATTATACATTTAAGGCCACGTATATTTGCTTGAGATGCAACTGCAGCTCCATAATTACCTGAAGTAGCTGCTCCTACGCCCTTGTACCCTCTCTTCATTGCATCAAATACAGATACGCACGCTCTTCTATCTTTAAAACTTCCAGATGGGTTGCAGCTCTCATCTTTAATAAATATTCTAGCTGCATGTCCAGTCTTTGATACCTTTCTTGCTAGTTTTGTTATATTTCTTAATTCTAGAAGTGGAGTATCTCCTACTCCCACCTCTCTTTGAATTTTTTTAACTTCTTCAAAAGAATATTCAACATCACTCATCAAAGCTTCATAATCAAATGAAATTTTGCCAGTTTCATATTTGCTATAATCTATTCCTATAGATTTTAAAATTATATCATTCTTTCTAGCCATAAGCTCTTCATATTTATTCATGTTGTAAAACCTCCTATTAAACCTAGATTTAAAGTCATTATTTTACTGAGATATCATCTCTCTAGCTTGCTTTCCTATATTACTTATTTCTTCAACATATTTACCATATGTATGGTAATATCCTGGCTCTATTTGAACAACTATTCCTTTAGCAATTCTACCTACATTAGTTTCAACTTGTACCTCATTTCCTAATTCACAATCACTAAGACAATTTCCTCGTATCCAGCATTTAAGCGGAGTTTTCTTTGTCTCATCTGGAATATTTGCAGCTCTATCCTTTGGTTCTAAAACGATTTCTTCTACTTCAACCCAGGTGCCTTTTTTAATCATAATTTTTACCTCCAAAATCGAAATTATTATTAAATTACTTTATTAACATTCTTACTTTACTAATAGCAATTACCATGCCAAATAAAAACACATGTATTTAAGCCATTGCTTAAATACATGTGTTTTAAACATGCAAAATATTCTGCATATTTTATTATAATAAAAAATTTTAAACTAATAATTCCCAGCAGCTTCAATCTCTTCTAAACTTAATTAGGCCTGCAAAATATTTTGCATGATTAGCAAATAATTTTGCATGTTTTTCTGATTTTATACTATTTTATATGTTTTTATTTTATATTGAAGATTTTGTCTTGAAATACTAAGCTCTCTAGCAGTTTTACTAACATTAAAATTATTCTTTTTTAATATTTTTTTTATTATATTTTTTTCAATATTAATCATGTAACCTTCTAAATCAAATTTATCATCTGATTTTGACAAAACATCACAAGAATTTTTGTTGTTTTCATATATAATTTTAGAATCAAAATAATTTTCCGTTAAAATCGAATTATTGTCTGCCATATTCATCGCAGATTCAATAACATTTGTTAATTCACGAATATTTCCCGGCCAATTGTACTCTTTAAGTTTTATCATCATATTATCATCTATACCTTTTATATTTTTACCTAAAATTCTATTATATTTTTCAATTAGTTTTTTTACAAATAAAATAATATCCTCTTTTCTTTCTCTTAGTGGAGGAATATCTATTCTCAGTACACTTAACCTATAATAAAAATCTTTTCTTAGTTTACCACTTTCTATAAGTTTTTGTGGCTCCTCATTTAATGTGGCTATTATTCTTACATCTATATATATACTTTTAGTGCTTCCAATAGGTCTTATATAACCATCTTGAAGTACTCTTAGAAGTTTAGATTGAAGATATGGTTCTAGTGAATTAACTTCATCAAGCAAAATGGTTCCATGATTTGCTTCTTCAAACAATCCTTTTTTATTTTCAGCTCCAGTAAAACTTCCCTTTTCTGTACCAAAAAGCATTCCTTCTAACAATAAAGCAGGAATAGCTGCACAATTTATAGGTATAAATGGCTTATCTTTCCTAATACCACAATAGTGAATACTTTGAGAAAAAACTTCTTTTCCTGAACCAGTTTCAGCATATAATAATACAGATGAACTTGACATACTAGCCTTTTGGGCTTTCTCTATAATATTTTTCATAACAGGATTCTCACCATAAATATCGCTAAAAATATAATGTGTATTAAGCTTTTTATCTAAATTTTGTAATTTACAAATATTTTCAGTTAACTCTTTTAATTGAGTCATGTCTTTAGCTATTTCAATCACTGCAGTAACTTTATTTTCTAAAGTTACTGGAATAGTAGTATTTATCGTCGTCACTTTTTTCTTGTATCCATTACCATAATGTTGTATTAAATCTACAATCTTTTCACCAGACTTTAATACATTCATAAGTGTAGACTCATCATCTTTTACATCCTCTAGATACTCATTAACCTTTTTACCTATGACTTCTATAGGCTCTACACCTTCTACCTTTCCCATAACACTATTGTAGTAAATAGTTCTGCCTTCACAGTCTATTACATGAATTCCTTCCTCCAAATTTTCTAATAAACAACCTAATATATTCTCTGCATTTGGAAATTCATTATCCATATTTTAGCTTTAGTGAGCATCGTATTATAAGTATACAAACACACTAAATACTCACTTCCTTTCTGAAACATCTCAAAACTTTCTTTTTTAATAAACATTTTTTATTTATCTTGAATTTTATATGTAAAGCATATCATACAAATTATAGAAATGATATATTCAATTGAAGTTATACAAAAAATAAAAATGAATTTCATCCCTTAATATACGATGAAATCCACTTTACTAAAAATACTCTTACCTTACTGAAAATTTATATATTGTTTCATTCTCATAATTTTGTTTTGCTTTAAGTATTGGTGACTCAAAGTTCTCAGTATTAATTGCATTAGGAAAATACTGTGTTTCAAAACATAAAGCATCTCTTTTATTATATGTTGTCCCACCTTTTCCCAGTTCTTGCCCTGTTAGAAAGTTTGCTGTATAAAACTGTACTCCTGGTTTAGTTGTATAAACTTCCATAACACGTCCACTTTTTTCATCATAAGCTTCAGCTGCCTTTTCAAGTTTTTTACCAGTATTATTAATTATATAGTTATGATCATATCCATTACCAAATACAATTTGTTCATAACTACTTGAAATATTTTCTCCAACATATGTTAATTTTCTAAAATCCATTGGTGTATTTGCAACATCTATTATTTCACCGGTAGGTATAGAATTTTTATTGTTCCTTGTGAATTTATCAGCATTAATCATAACCTGATGTTTTAAAATATCTCCTGAGCCCTGACCCGAGAGGTTAAAATAAGAATGATTAGTAAGATTCACTATAGTATCCTTATCAGAAATAGCCTTATACTCTATTTTTAATTCATTATCCTCGGAAACTGTAAACTTAACAGATACATTAAGATTGCCTGGGTATCCTTCCTCTCCATCAACACTAAGGTAAGACAATTCTACACTATTATCAGTATCTTTTGATCCTATTTTTTCTTCCCATACTTTTTTATCAAATCCTACTACTCCACCATGTATATGATTTTCGCCTTCATTTTTAGCTAAATTATATTTATTTCCATTGATTTCAAAACTAGCAGTTCCTATTCTATTTGCTACTCGGCCAATCGTTGCTCCAAAGAAATAGTTATACTTTCTATAATCTTCTAATTTATCATAACCTAAAACTACATCATCAAAGGTGCCATTCTTTCCTTGAACCTTTAATGACACTAATGTCCCTCCGTAATTACTAACCTGCGCAACCATACCCTTTGAATTTTTGATAGTAAAAAGATATACTTCCTTACCATCTACTATTCCGAAATTTGTTTTTATACTCATAATTCACTCTTCCTTTCTTAAATATTATCTGTTAATCATAATAACTTATCATATTTCTTTGTACAACCTAATTTATTTCTATTATATACCATGTAACTATTGTAATGATATACCATAATATAAATATTGCATTTATATTATTTTTTTACTTGTAAAAAATATTTCTTGCATGGTCATTAAAGCTGCACCTAATATTGATGCATTTTCTTTTAATTTTGAAAATGATAAAGTACATTCTTCTTTAATATAAAAACTATTTTCCTCAAAAACCTTCTTCATCAAAGACTCCTTAAAATACTCTTCATAGTAGGCAATTTTCCCTCCTATTATAATTTCCTCAGGATCTGTTATTAAAATGATATTTTTAATTCCTTCTGCAAGATAATCAATGTAATTATCTAGTATTTTGTTTGCTTTTTCATTTGTTTTCGTGAGTTTAAAAAATTCTTTTAAATTTTTGTCCTCTGCATTAAATTCTTTATTGTACTTGTTTATTAGTGCTTTTTCAGATGCATATAGTTCCCAACATCCTTTTTTACCACAATTACATAGCTCTCCATCTTTTACTATAGTCATATGTCCAAACTCACCAGCATGCTTATTGCTTCCCTTGTAAAGATTATCATTTATCATTATTCCCGTGCCTATTCCCTCTGTAATAGATACAAAAACTAAGTTTTTTATAACTTTATCAGGATTTATAAATGTTTCAGCATAAGCTGCTGCATTGGCTTCATTTTCCATGAAAAGTTTATAACCATATAATCTTTCATATTTTTTAAAATCTATATTATTTAATTTAAGATTTGGTGCATTCACCAAAAGTAGCTCTTCTTCATTTACAGTACCTGGAAGTGAAAAACCTACTCCAATTACCTTGTCCTTTGGTATATTAAAACTATCAACTAATTCGTCTATACACCTTTTGATTTTATCCATTACTATATCTATACTTTCAATGTCTTGTGATAATTTAAATTCCTTTTCTTTAATTATTTCTAGCTTAAAGTTAATTAATGCGATTCTTATTTTGCTAGGGGTTACACAAACTCCAAATGAGTATCTAGCATCAGATAAAAATCTTACAATAATCGGCTTTCTTCCCCCGGTAGATTCTGCTACTCCTGCCTCATCCAAGTAACCCTCTTCTATAAGCTCATTTACATTACTAATTACTGTAGGTATGCTTATATGAAGTTCTTTTGATATTTGTTGTTTTGTAATTTGACCTTTTTTATACAAAAGCTGTATTATATTCTTCTTGTTTATTTGTTTAATAGTTTCTTGATCTAGAATCTTAAACTTTTTCAAAACATCACCCATCCTGCCTAGTTTTCTAGTGAATTCAACTTACTTAGTTCTTTAAATTTGTCTTTTAAGCATCCATAAAGTGAAGCATAAACCTTATATGTTTTATCATATTTATCAACATCTTTTGCTATTGGCGTTATAGTATCTGTTATCTTAATTAATGAATTGCAAGCATCATCAACATTATCATAAAGTCCACAACCTACCGCAGCCAATATTGCTGCTCCATATGCAGGTCCTTCCTTTGAATTTATAGAACTAACTTTTAAATTAAATACACTTGCCAATATTTGCTTCCAAAGTGTACTCTTTGAACCACCGCCACTTACTCTTACTTCTTTCACATCTACGCCCATGCTCTTTAAAATTTCTAAAGAATCGCGAAGTCCAAAACATACTCCTTCAAGAATAGAACGGGTCATATCACCCCTGGTATGTGTTATATTCAAACCTATAAATGCCCCTTTTGCATCAGGATCACTATAAGGTGTCCTCTCTCCCATAAGATATGGTAGATAAATTATACCTTTAGAGCCAGCAGTTGAATTCTCAGCCTCTGTTAGTAAAGATTCAAAAGAATTCTCTTTAGTATCTAAATTTATATTATCATTCCACCACTGTAAACATGATGCTGCTGAAAGCATAACTCCCATTTGATGATATCTACCATTTGCATGACAAAATGAATGCAATCTATTCTTTTTATCTACTGAAAACTTTTTGTCACAAGCAAATACCACTCCAGAAGTACCGAGTGCCACAGAAACTACACCACTATCAACAGTACCAGTACCAACGGCACCAGCTGCTTGGTCTCCAGCCCCTGCAACCACTAGTGTTTCCTCGGAAAGGCCTGTAACCTTTGCAGCCTCTTCACATACTCTTCCCGTTACTTGATAGGATTCAAATACTTTAGGTAAAAGTTTTTCATCTATTTCTAAAATATTCAACATTTCCTTAGACCATTTTCTGTTTTTAACATCAAGCATTAATGTTCCTGATGCATCAGATACATCTGTTGCAAACAAACCTGTAAGTTTAAATCTTATGTAATCTTTTGGCAACATCATTTTAGCAATTTTATTATATATATCAGGTTTATGTTTTTTAACCCATAATACTTTAGGTGCAGTAAAACCTGTTAGTGCCATATTTGCTGTATATTTGGAAAGTTTATCCTGACCTATAACATTGTTTAGATAATCACATTCTTCTTGCGTTCTTTGGTCACACCATAAAATTGCAGGCATTAATACCTTATTATCTTTATCTAAAAGCACTAAACCATGCATTTGTCCGCTAAATCCTATTCCCTTTATTTCATCGGCTTTTAAGCCACTTAGCTTAATAATCTCTTTAATGCCCTCTTTTGTACCCTCCCACCAATCATCTGGATTTTGCTCTGCCCATCCTATATGTGGATAGCTAATTTCAAAATCTCTAGTCGTTGTTTTTACTACTTTACCGCTCTCATCCATAATTATAATTTTCACTGAAGAAGTGCCTAAGTCAATTCCTAAAAAATACATATTATACCCCCTGTTCATTATTTATTATTTATTTACATCACCTTAATAAGCTATTTTTTTAATATACCTTAATGATTTTAGTCTATTTTACATTTATATCTATATTGTAATCGTTTTACTAAACTTTTTCAAGTGGTTTTAAAAAGCTTTTAAAAATAAATATATATTATGACGCCTTACTAATTTCTTATAATTGGATGCCACACTAATACCGTAGTACCTTCACCATAAACACTATGATACTCTAATCCAAACTCTTCACCATATGTCAATTTTATCTTTTCATTTACATTGAAAATTCCATATCCAATTATATCTTTTGAGTTAGTTTTACCCCTTAGCATTTCATTTATTTTCAATAGTTTTTCATCCACCATGCCTATTCCATTATCTTGTATGATAAAACATATTTTATCATTTTTAATCATACCCTTTATTTCAATAAATCCACTACCTCTTTTTTCTTTAATACCATGATAAATTGCATTTTCTACAATTGGCTACAATATTAATTTTATTACATTTAAATCTAATATTTCTTTCTGAATATTAATTTCATAATTAAGCTTATCCTCATACCTTATTTTTTGAATTAATAAATAACTTTCAACATGCTTAATTTCTTGAGATATCTTAATATTCTCCTCACCAGCGCTTAATCCAATTCTTAAAAGATTAGTTAAATTATAAGTTATATTAACTATATCCTGAGCATCATGCTCTTGAGCCATCCATTGAATTGTGTCTAAAGTGTTATAAATAAAGTGTGGTTTTATTTGAGCATGCAATATACTTATTTCAGCCTTTCTCTTCTTTTTTCCTTCCATTTCTACTAAGCTAATTAAATTTTTGATTTCTCTTAATTCTTTTGATTAAAATTTCTCCACTTGAGTTATTCGTCCACTCACTTTTTATTCTATATACTATATCATTAACTGGAGAATATACTATCTCACCGTTATTATCTACAATATATACAAATCCGTTTCTTGTAGGTTTAGCATGTTCTATTACGCTTTTAATAATATCTAGTTTCATGTCTATGAGAATTACGTCAATACATTTACCTGTTTTCTTATCAATTATAGCTTTTGACATTGATACCACATCATCAGCACTATATTGAAAAACATTACTAATATTCCTACCTATCGGTTTACTAAAAAGATGCATAGTCTTTGAATTTTTTGATGCCTCCACGTACCATTTTTCTTTTACAAGAGGATCTCTTGAAATTCTGCCCATAACATCACTTATAAATGTGTCATCTTGTTTAACTATCATTATCCCCGCTATCTCTGGATGAAATGTAGTGAAACTACTTATGGCTTTTAATGATTCATCCAAGCCGCCGTTCTCAATATTTTGTTTAATTACACTATTTCTATTTGTGTTATCTAAAAACTTTAGAATTCTTGGGTCTTCAGATAAATAATTAATTATATTTTCTGTATCCTTCATATATAAATCTATATTATTACTTATTTGACTTACCATCTGGTTAATATTTTCATTTTGTTGTTTAGTAATTGAATTTTTATATAACAAGTTCCCTAAAATTGAAATTGTTATTATTGGTATTAAAATAACTAAGGAGAAATAAAAAGACAGTTTATATTTTATACTTCTATTAAAGAAAATTTCTACAAATTTCTTCATCTTCCCCCTCCTATTAGTTTCATTACCATCATAACCAAAAATTACAATTTGTACAATGCAAAAGAAGTATCTAAAAATATTTTAAATACTTCCTTTGGTATTAATTATATCTAAGCTTTCAACGCTATTGCTACTTTCTTTTTCTTTTCGTTACTTATTACAATTACCCTTTGAAGAACAATAAAGACAAATAACAGTAATCCAACTACAATTTTTGTCCACCATGAATTCAATGTTCCATCGAACATGATTAAACTTTGAATAATTCCAGTAGTTAGCACACCGAACATTGGACCTATTGGGTATCCAGATCCTCCTGTTAATAATATGCCCCCTATTACGCAAGCCGCTATTGCATCCATTTCAGTCCCATTACAATGTAGCCCATAACCTGAAAGCGTATATATTGTAAATAACAATCCTCCTAATGAAGAACAAAATCCAGATAGTGTGTATACCAAAATTTTAGTTTTTGCAACTGGAAGTCCCATAAGTATTGCAGAATTTTCACTTCCACCAATCGCATAAACAGTCCTACCAAACTTTGTATAATTAAGTATATATACTGCCGCTGCTACTATAAATAAACTTATCACTACATTAATGGAGATAAAAGTTCCCGGTATAACAGGTATTCTAAAACCAGCAATCTTTGTAAAAACTGGATTAGTTATAGTATCTATACTGATAATGTAGCTTGAACCTCTAGCGAAAAACATACCTGCTAATGTTACAATCCAAGGATGAAGTTTAAATTTTTGAATTAAATATCCTTGAACTGTACCAAAAATAATACCTATTACCAAAACAAAAATCATAACAATAAATGGGTTCACACCTTTTCTTAGTAGGTCCGCACAAATCATACTTGTGAAAGCAATCATAGCACCCACAGAAAGATCAATGCCACCTGTGAGTATTGCAAATGTTTCTCCAATGGATATAACAATTAAATACGCATTATCAATAAACAAATTTGCTAATACCTGTGATGAGAAAAAACCGTCATATAACACCGAACCAGTTAAAAACATAATTACGAATAGACCTACCGTAGCATAAATAGAAATAAACGCAGGGTTTAACTTAAAGTTTTCTTTTCTAAGTTTAACTTGTTTCATATACTTTCCACCTTCTTTGCTTTCATATTACTTTTATTATGAAACAATCTTCCGTTAAACATTTTTCTAAACTCTGTAGTTTGAATTAATCACACCACAATTACTACAACAGCCTTTACAACTAATGTAATTTCTGGTGGTACCCCCATACTGTAGATTGTTGTTGTTAACGTTTGGATAAATAAAGCCCCTATAACAGTTCCACCTATATAAAATCTTCCCCCTGCCATCGATGTTCCTCCAATAACCGTTGCAAGAATAGCATCCAATTCAAGCCACAACCCTGCATTGTTTGCATCTGCACATTTTATATTTGAACATATAATAATTCCAGCAATTCCAGACAAAATACCACAAATTACGTACAGAGAAAAAATCACTCTTTTAGAATTAATGCCTGCAAATTTACTGGCACTGTTATTTACTCCTATAGATTCAACAAATAATCCAAGAGCAGTCTTTCGCATTAAATAAAACACAATTCCTACAACTAAAACCGCTATATATACTGCAAAAGGTATAACCCAATAACCGGTACCTATAAAAATAAAAGTTTTATTTGTAAATGTTAATATTTGTCCACCTGTTATTAACTGTGCAATACCCCTACCCACTATATACAAAATCAAAGTAGCAACCATAGGTTGCACTCCTATATACGCTACTAGCATCCCATTCCACATACCGCAAATAAGTCCAGCAAATATACCTGCAAGTATGGCAAGAGGCACATTACCACTAATAACAATAATAGATGCTGAAACAGAAGCACTAATTGCAATAATAGATCCTACCGAAATATCTATCCATTGCGTCGCAATTACAATGGTCATTCCAATGGATATGAGCATAAGTGGAGCTGCATGATTAATTATGTCAATTAAATTCCCATATAAATGACCATCCCTAATATTAATGCTTACAAATCCAGGTCTAATTATAAAATTCAAAAATATTAATGCAATTAAAGATGCTACTGGCCAAAAGATTTGCATTGCATAAAACTTTTTAAATATATCTTTAATTTTGTGCATTATTTTACCCTCTCCCTGCAATTGCTTGCATAATATTTTCTTCTTGTATTTCTTCCCCAATTAGTTCTTTAATGATTTTTCTATCTCTGAGCACAAGTACTCTATCACAACTTCTTACTATTTCCTGAAGTTCTGAAGAAATAAATAAAATAGTTACCCCATCACTCGCGAGCTTAGCTACAAGCTTTTCAATTTCATATTTTGCACCTACATCGATTCCTCTTGTAGGTTCATCCAAAATCAAAAGTTCTGGATTTGTAGCAAGCCACCTTGCTAATATTACTTTTTGCTGGTTTCCACCACTTAAATTATCAATTCTTTGTTCCATACTAGGTGTTTTAATAGACAGTAAATCTATATACTTTTTAGCTATTTCCTGTTGCTTTTTCATTGACAAATATTTAATTATCCCACGTTTAGACTGGATAGCTAGTATTATGTTCTCCCTAATAGTTAACTGCCCTACAATGCCTTCTATTTTTCTGTCTTCAGGGCAAAATCCAAAACCTTGTAAAATTGCTTTTTTAGGATAAATATAAGAGTATTTTTTACTTTTAATCTCAATGGTTCCATGATCTGATTTATCTATACCAAAAATTAGCCTTGCAATTTCGCTTCTCCCTGATCCTAGAAGACCAGCTAGTCCAAGCACTTCTCCTTTTCTAATATCTATATCAAAGGGTTCAATTGTACCTTTTTTTCCAAATTGATGTGTTTCAATTAATTTCTCTCCATTAAGTTTTCTAGTAGTATTTTTAAAAATGTTATTTAACTTTTCTACTTCACCGATATCTTTTCCAATCATTTTAGAAATCAACTCAATACGAGTAAGATTTTTAGCCTCATAAGTTCCAACAAATTCTCCATTTCTAAGTATTGTAATTCTATCTGAAATTTCATAAACTTGATCCAGAAAATGAGTTACAAATAAAATTGACATCCCTTCTGATTTCAATTTTCTCATTACAACAAACAATTGTTTTGCTTCATTTGAGTCTAAACTTGATGTTGGTTCATCTAATATTAATATACCCCTTAAAATATCCACTGCACGTGCAATTGCAACCATTTGTTGTATAGCAACAGAATAAGTAGATAATATTTTTTTGACATCAATTTTTAAATTCAATCTTTCCTCTAATAGCTTGGTAGCATTTTCATTCATCTTATTCCAATCAATACTTTTATTCTTCATAGGTTCACGACCAATATAAATGTTTTCAGCAACTGTGAGATTGTAACACAAATTCACTTCTTGATACACTGTACTTATGCCCTGTTCTTGTGCATCCCTGGTAGACGAAATAGAAATTTCTTTTCCATTTAATATTATTTTTCCTTCATCTATTTTATACACACCAGTAAGTACTTTTATTAGTGTTGACTTCCCTGCTCCATTTTCCCCCATAAGAGTATGGATTTCACCTTTTGCAAGTTCAAAATTTACAGATGCTAAAGCTTTTACACCAGGAAATGATTTACATATGTTTTCCATTTTTAAAACAACATTCTTATCTTCCATCCTTTTTACCCCCTTTGAAATGGATATAGAAAATTTTTTTTATAATATAAGAGTAGGATACGGTATAACCTTCCTACTCTTATATTATAATTTACAAATTAATATTTTCTATTTGGTAACTCTTTAGCAGCTTGAGCTGCGATGAATACGCCTTCTTTAGATTTAACCCATCGTTCTATTGGTTTACCTGCTAAAACTAATTTTGCAGTCTCTAATAATTGTGGTCCAAGTAGCGGATTACACTCAACAGTTGCATTTGCTTTTCCATCTACCATAGCTTGGAAGTATTCTTTAATACCATCTGATGCTAATATAAATATATCTTTTCCAGGTTTCTTTCCAGCTTCTTCAATTGCCTGAATTGCTCCGATAGCCATATCATCATTATGTGAATATAGAACATTGATATTATTTCCATCTAATTTCATGAAAGCTTCCATAACTTCTTTACCCTTTGCACGTGTGAAATCACCAGTTTGTGATTTTATAATTTTGTAATTCGGGTAAGCTGCAATACCTTCCCTAAACCCTTTTGCACGTCCAACCATAGCACTTGATCCTACAGTTCCTTGGATTTCAGCTATATTTAATTTCGTATCTTTCCCAAACTTATCCACTAATACTTTTGCCGCTTTTTTTCCTTCTGCTTCCATGTCAGATCCTAAGAATCCAGCATATAGAGATTCATCTGAAACCTTTACACCTCTATCTACTATAATTACTGGTATCTTTGCATCTTTTGCTTCTTTTAATACTGTATCCCAACCATTTTCAACAACTGGGTCTAAAGCAATAATATCAACTTTTTGTGCTATAAAAGATCTAATAGCTTTTATTTGATTTTCTTGTTTTTGTTGTCCATCTGAGAATTTTAATTCAAATGTTGGATCTAAAGTTGGAATTGTTTTTATTGAAGCTGTTTCTGCTGTTCTCCAACCACTTTCCGCACCAACCTGAGAAAATCCAATAACTTTTTTCTTCGAAGCATCAGTTGACGTCGCTTTCGCGCCATCAGTAGTAGTCTTTGTACCACATCCAACAAACATCGAAGTAACTAGAATGGCTGCAGAAAAAAATGCAATAATCTTTTTGCTTTTCATTAATAAATCCCCCTCGAAAATTATTATTGTATCGTTTACATTTATTATATATCTACTTATCGTTACTGTATTTATACTAATCAGCTATTATTTACACTATTGGGAACAAAAAAATATAACTCTGCATTTGCAGAGCTATATTTTAATATTTTCTATTATTAAATTCTTTTGCTGAATTTATTTTTGTAAAGATATCCTCAGCATTTACTATTTTTAATGGAACTTTATCGCCTTCCATTACTTGTCGCGCAGTTTTCATTAATTGAGGGCCAAGTAGTGGGTTACATTCTACAGTGCTGTACATGTCTTCTTCCTTTATAGAAATTAGTGCTTGCCTAGTGGCATCTATCCCAATAACAATAATATCTTTTCCTGAAACAAGTCCAGCATCTTTTATAGCCCCAATAGCACCCAGTGCCATATCATCATTCTGAGCAAATACTACATTGATTTTTTTGTTTTTAGTTGCAAGAAAATTTTTCATTACTTTCTTTCCCTCATCAAAATTAAAATTTCCAGTACTCGCTGCTATTATCTTATAATTATGATGTTCTTTAATTATTTCATTAAATCAAGCATCTCTTTCAATTTCAGGGGCTGATCCTAGGTTACCTTTGATTTCAAATATATTTACTTCTTTCTCTTTAAAATGTTCTAATATTAATCTTGCAGCACGTCGTCCTTCCTCCACAAAATCTGATCCAATGTTGCAGGTCCAAAGTGATTCATCCGAATCTACACTTCTATCACATAAAATAACTGGAATACCTGCATTTTTTGCCTCGATCAAAACATCATCCCAGCCAGATTTAACAAAAGGTGAAAAGGCAATTATATCTACCTTCTTTTTTATTAACTCCCTAATTAATCGTTTTTGATCTTCCTGCGTATACCGTTCTTCTCTAAAATCCAAACTAATACCAGCATCCTTGGCTACGCTTTTAATTGATTTAGCATCTGCCTCTCTCCATTTACTCTCTGACATTAATTGAGCATATCCTAATACTAATTGTTTATTATATACTAATTTTATTGATTTATTATTTAAATATTCATCTACATTTGACTTCATAATTTTATCACTTTTAAGTAGAATTTTTTTTGGTATATCGCTCCCTTTATTTAATATATCCATTGCATAATCTACAGCTTCATCGCCTCCAGTTTTGCAGGTAAAAGTTCCATTTATCATTCCCTTAGAAACTAAATCTAACCCTCCGTTTTCTCCACTAAGACCATCCAACCCAATAATCTTTATATTCTTAAGCCCGAGTTTATAAACAGCCTTATATGCTCCTAAAGCCATATAGTCATTATGCGCGAATATAACATTTATACTCTTATCCTCTTTAAGTGCCTCTGTAACTTTATCTTCTGCTTCGTCTCTTTGCCAATTGCTTACAATAGTTTTGGATATTACAATGTTATCATGTTTTTTAAGAACTTCTCTAAAGCCATTGCTCCTTGCTATAACTGGAGAAGAATCTATTACGCCCTGGACCTCTAGGACCTTTCCTTCACCTTTTCCTACTAAATTTACTACAAGATTTCCTGCTTGAATCCCTATTTTTTCGTTATCTGGCCCAATATATAATGAATAATCATATCCTTCAACAGCCCTATCGAGAACTATTACTGGCATTGATTTATATATTTTACTCACAAGTAGTGTAAGCTCTTTTGAATCGTTTATTGATACAATTAAAAGATCCACACCATCACTTACAAGTTCGTTTATATCTTTTTTTGTTTATCTGTATCTCCACCAGCATCTTTATAAACAATTTTTATATTTTTATATTTCTTTGCCTCATCCATTATTTCATCATTCATAGAAATTCTCCAGGGTTCCGTTAAATTTGCCTGCGACATACCAATTACGAATTCTGCACCTTCTGATTTTTTTATATTAACAGCCTTAATAATTACTATTGATATAGTAATCATTAAAAGAAAAGCAATTGCATAAATCTTATATTTAGGATCATCCATCATACAAATAGACTTCTTTCTCTTCATTCTTGCTTATTTCTTGTATTGCTTTATTTACTGCATCTCTAAGTACTTCCTTTTGAACCGGTTTCAAAAGATAATCGAATGTTTTTAACTTCAGTGCTTCATGCATGTATTCAAATTCATCAAATCCCGTTATAATTATAATAATACAATTATTATCTGTCTCATTTAATTTTTTGATAAGCTCCAAACCATTTAAAAATGGCATGCATATATCTAAAAATATTATATCTGGTTTTAATTTCTCTGTTTGGCTTAAGGCTATTTCACCATCTTCAGCCTCACCCACCACCTCAATATTAAATTCATTCCAATCTAAAGAATTTCTTAAACCTCTCCTAATTCTTGGTTCATCATCGGCAATTAAAAGTTTATACATACTCCTTACCTCCAATAATTTTATAAACTATCTAATATACAATATACTATATACTATTAAATATTAGATGTGCAAATTCTATTTTTAATAGTTATAATTACTTTTATTAAATTGATTTGTGGTATATTATTGTAATGAATAAATTATTTTAAAATGTGTTAATAAACAAAATTCTAATTAAGGTGGTTAAAGCTATGAATGAAACAATAAATTTATTAAAAAATCATAAGTCTATAAGAAAATATAAAGATCAACCTATAGAGCCTGAAAAGTTAAAAACTATTATTGAATGTGCTCAATGTGCCTCAACATCTAGTTTTATTCAAGCATACACAATTATAAATGTAGTTGATAAGCATAATAGAAAAAACATAGCACATCTCGCAGGAGATCAAAGTTATGTAGAGCAGTGCCCTTTGTTTTTAGTTTTCTGTGCTGATCTAAACCGCAGTAAAACATCATGTGAAATTAATGGTAAAACTATGGCTGAGACAAATACTGAAACTTTTATTTTAGCAACTGTTGACGCATCTCTTGCTGCTCAAAATGCTCTAATTACTGCTGAATCTCTAGGTCTAGGTGGAGTTTATATAGGTGGAATTCGAAATAATCCAGAAGATATATGTAAAATTCTAAACATTCCATCTGGTGTATACCCTGTATTTGGAATGTGTATTGGTTATCCTGATGCTAATCCAGATAAAAAAGAAAGATTACCCAAAGATGTAATCTTTAAAACAGATATATATAACATAGATCGTGATGAATCGTTAATGAAGGAATATGATACTCGTATTACTGATTATTATGAGAAAAGGACTAAAGGAAAAAGGGTAGGTACATGGACAAACCAAGTCTCTGATTTAATGGGCAAACCTCAAAGACCACATATGAAAGATTTTTTAGATAAGCAAGGATTTAATCTTAAATAGTCTAAAACATTATGACCTCTAGGCTACTACAAAGTAGCTTACAGGTCATAATTATTCACATATTATATTATACAACTCTATGCAATATCATTTTTATTTACAACACTTAAAACCACACAAATAATCATTAAAACAATAGCAAATACTATAGCACTCATTCCAGCAAAAATTCCAAAAGAATCAGATAACGCTCCAGTTATAATTGGCATTATAATTGCTCCAATGCCACCAATCATAAGAAGTACTCCCATTGACATAGGATAAGCTTTAATGATGTTACCAATGCTTGAAACTGTTGTTGGATATATTCCTGCCATAGAAAACCCGAGTCCCATTATAGCTATGGTAATAATAGTTAAATCTCTAGATGACAACAATAACAAATAAAATAGAACCGTTCCGATGCTTGTTATTAAAAGCAATTTTTTCTTAGAAATCTTATCTCCTATGTAGGCACATGTTAGTCTACCTGCAAGAATAACTACCCATAATAATGAAGCAAGCATTTGTGCATATTTTATAGTCATTATACTTGAATCGATAAAATATTTAACCAACCATCCATTAATAGTCGCTTCCGCACACAAATAAAAAAATAAAATTCCAGCACTAATCCAAAAAAACTTACTTTTTAAAAATTCATATGATATTATTACTTTTTCTTTTTTCTTTGGAGCATCATCAATTTCCATTCTTGAAAAAAGTAAGATAGAAATAATTGCGAGAATAATAATAACTACTGCAGCTATTTTCCAACCAATATCTCCAGCCATACTTGTACATATTATAACTAAAAACGGAGCAATTAATGCACCAACAGCGAACACACTGTGTAAGAAATTTAGAGCTGACGAACTACTGTTTGACACTTCATTTACAACAGTGTTATTAAAATTAGATATACTACCACGACTTAACCCTGTAAATAGAAATCCTAAAATCAATAAAACTGGATTACCTGTTATAATCATAATTAGAAATCCCATAATAACAAAACAACACAAAAACATTATTGACTTTTTTCTACCTAAATAAAGCGGTAGTATACCTGCAATAAACCCAGATATAAGGTTACCTACTTGATGCGCAGAAAGTAATATACCACTCATTGTATTGTTTAATCCATATTCCGTACTGATTATTGGTAAGAACGAACCTAAAATCATACTATATAGACCGTTAACTGCAAAAACAAAAAAGCAGCAGTTTAAAATGTATCTATTTTTTTCATCCAGATTCGAGTAAAACGATTTCTTTTTCATATAATTGAATTCCTCCTGATTTGCATTGATACTAAGTGTCCTATAATATAATATACCCTTTTTCTTAAGTTTGTCCATTACATTCATTAGAGGATCATAAAAAGCATCCCATACATAATCATTTTCAAACAAGTTTGAAAATAAAAATGTGTGGGATTAATATAACATTCAAATTTATTTATTTTATCATACCTGAAGCCAGATATTTCTTTAGATCACTTTTAACCATTAAATAGTAACTAGGCACTGCATATAGCAATATACCCAAATTAAATATCTCAGGTACATATTTACCAAACAAAGCATCTAATCCATCACCAAAGTAGTATGCACCAAGTCCAATTAGAAATAGATTTAGCATATAAAATACTACACTTATATTAATCATTGAAAATCCTCTAACTACGACATAAACAATTAGCGCTGCACTTGCAAGTCCTAATAAACATGAACCTATCAATAAAGCAGTAGACCCTGTGTTTGCGCTAGTTAATATAAATAATGTTACTTCTAGAAGTTCTCTAAAGAATGTTATAGCTGCAAGTATAAATACTCCTTTTTTGCTTAATGAAATAAATTGTCGATTTGCAGTTGTATTAAATGATTTGTTCTTTCTTAAAAGAACTACACTATATAATACAAGTGCAGCTAATATTATCCCTAAAAGACCATCAAATAATTTACCTGTAGAACCGTCTAGTAAAGCAACTTGAGAGAATATTATTGAGCCAACTATAGTTGCAATAAAAGTTCCTAAAGCGCCACCTAGCAATGCACTCTTAGTCATCCCATATAGTTTGTTTTTATTAAAATAAACTATTAGTGGAATAATAACTAAGAAAATTTCTATGCCTTCTCTTAAGCATATTATAAAAGGTGCTAACATTGTTAATCGCCTCCATATCACATTTTATAGACTTGTCTATATCACATAATATGCTACTATAATCATTGTGTTTACAATTTGTTTACATTTTTTTAATAAACCTAATATATACTTTTACATCCATACAATGTTTTACTTATAGTAAATATAAAAAAGACTTTACAAAGGGTTATTTTACTAATATACTTAAGACAAATAATAACTAAATAAATTAAACAAGGGGAGCTCGCACCAAGAGCTGAGAAAGAGATATTATCGCTGACCCTCATAACCTGATTTGGGTAATTCCAACGTAGGGAGTTTATTACAACGTTTTTTTGTTGCAAGCTCTTTATGAGCTTGCTTTTTTTTATATCAAAAATAATATAACTATAAGGGAGACTGTAAAATGATGTATACAACTCAAATGGATGCTGCAAAAAAAGGAATTATAACTAACGAGATGAAGATAGTTGCAAAGAAAGAAAATATACCAGAAGAAGTTTTAAGAGAAAAAATATCAAGAGGGGTAGTCGTAATTCCTGCTAACAGAAATCATAAAATACTAAGTCCTGAGGGCGTTGGTGATGGTTTAAAAACTAAAATCAATGTAAACTTAGGTATCTCAAAAGATTGCTGTGACATTGATGAAGAAATGAAAAAGGTACAATTATCTATAGATATGAAAGCTGAAGCTGTTATGGATTTAAGCTCCTTTGGTAAAACTGAAGAATTTAGAAAAAGGCTTATTTCAGATTCTACTGCTATGATAGGTACCGTTCCAATTTATGACGCCTTGGGTTTTTATGATAAGGAATTACAAGATATTACTTCTAAAGAGTTAATCGATGTTGTAGAAAAACATGCAAAAGATGGAGTTGACTTTGTAACAATACATGCTGGTTTAAACACAGCAACTGCAAATGTATTTAAAAGAAACAAGAGGATAACTCATATTGTATCTCGTGGAGGATCACTCCTATATGCTTGGATGGAATTAAACCATAAAGAAAATCCTTTTTATGAACATTTTGATGAGATATTAGAAATATGTCAAAAATATGACTTAACTTTAAGCCTTGGCGATGCATGTAGACCAGGATGCATTAATGATGCAACTGATGCTTGTCAAATTCATGAATTAATGGTACTTGGTGAATTAACCTTACGAGCTTGGGAAAAAAATGTGCAAGTTATAATAGAGGGTCCAGGTCATATGGCAATAAATGAAATAGAGGCTAATGTATTACTTGCTAAAAAATTATGTCATGGTGCACCTTTTTATATTTTAGGACCACTAGTTACAGATATTGCTCCAGGATATGACCATATTACAAGTGCTATAGGTGGTGCTTTGGCTGCAAGTGTAGGGGCTGATTTTCTTTGTTATGTTACTCCAGCAGAACATCTAAGACTTCCGAATGTTGACGATGTACGCGAAGGTATTATTGCATGCAAAATTGCAGCTCACGCTGGAGATATAGGCAAAAAACTTCCAGGTAGCCGCGACTGGGACAATGAAATGAGTACTGCAAGGCAAGCTCTCAACTGGAAGAGGATGTTTGAACTTGCGATAGATCCAGAAAAAGCCATAAGATATAGAAAAGAATCAATGCCAGAGAATGCTGACAGTTGCACAATGTGCGGTAAAATGTGTTCTGCAAGAACTATGAATAAGATAATGCAAGGAAAAGACCTTAATATATTAAGAGACGATTCATAAAATTTTGTAACTTTATAATAAAATCGAGTAGGAGCTAAATAATTAGTTTATTTAGCGACCTCTCACACCACCG
>ERZ1463035.1-NODE-1-length-159215-cov-16.317863_pt1 | contig 159215 bp, 128 predicted proteins | sample MGYA00564486_ERZ1463035 | MGnify/ENA primary metagenome ERZ1463035 (study PRJEB39244, sample SAMEA3635149) | Helicobacter pylori | study: EMG produced TPA metagenomics assembly of PRJEB11511 data set (Assembly of a 5300-year-old Helicobacter pylori... | reverse complement strand
TCTACACTCTCCATACACTCTTTCCCTACACGACGCTCTTCCGATCTTATTATATATTGTTGAAGGTGGTGATAATCTGATAATTGATCATTTGAATAATGTTGTTGTTCCTCAAAATATTAATAAAGAAGATTTAAATAAAATTCTTTATGGGCTCGGAAAGACATCTAACTTTGAAAAAGGTAAATGGAAGGTTAACGATATCCATAGATTGCTATTATATTGTCCGAATTTTAGCATCGAAGGTATCGGTAAATGTAAATATGAACTATACAACTATCAAAAGACAGCCGTAAAAGAACTTCTCGATATCGACGAAGGCAGCTTAATCGTCGCAAGTTGCGGGGCTGGTAAAACTTTAATAGCTATCGATCTTTATTTAGAACTTTTAGATCGTAAGAAAATAAAAGGTCCAGGTTTGATCGTAGTTAAAAGTAGTTTAAAAGTTCAATGGTTCCATGAAGTTCAAAAATTTAGTGATCTTGCTCCGAGCATTTTAGAAACTTCAGCAAAGGCTAAGAAAAACTTCGACAATCAGTTTGTAGGTGATTTACTCATCTGTAATTATGAAACGCTTAACGACGAAAAAGTTCGAGAACGTTTGTTGGCAATGAAATTAGAATATATCTTTGCCGACGAAGTACAATATGTAAAGAGCTATCAAGCTAAACGAAGTAAAAGCTTATACAAATTTAATAATGTAAAGTATACTTTCGGGGCGACAGCAACTCCGATTCAAAAAAATCCTCGAGATATTTTTGGCATATATAGATTTATTAAAAAAGATTTGTTTACTAATATAAATAAATTCGACAAACAATATGTCAAAAAGAATAGTCTTGGATATATTATCGGTTCTCGTAATGAGCGAGAATTAACCGATAAAATTAAACATAATTTAATTATCCGAACCAAGGAAGAAGTAAGTAGTCACTTACCTAAACTTGTCGTTGCTCAAAAATTCTGCTCTTTAGGCAGAAAAACGCAAGCTATGAGCGATCAGCTTCTCGAAGAAATTAAAGACCTTAAAGCTCAACAAGAAGTTATGCTTGAACGATTTAATTCAATAGAGGAAGCAAGAAAAAATGAAGAGTTTAATAAGATTGATAACATGATCTTAATGAAACAAACATTTGCTCAAGAGCTTACGATTAGTGATGAGTTATTATTGTTAAGCGATAGTAAAGCAGCGCAAGAATATGTGACTGGTGAAAAATCTGAAAAAATTGAATTGTTCTTAGACTTAGTCGAGAGTATTTTAAGTGAAGGCGAAAAAGTTGTTGTGTTCTGTAAGTATAGAACAGCACAAGGGATTCTTAAAACGTATTTAGAAAATCGTTTTAAAGGAATTCAAATAGCCTTTATTAATGGGTCTCACTCAAGTGAAGAACGATATAATCAATTACAAAAATTTAATAATACAAAAGAATGCAATGTCCTAATTGCCTCTAATGCTGCAAGCGAGGGGCTCAATGCGAGTAGCGCCAAGTATCTTATTGAGATGGAACCGGCCGATAGCTATTTGATCCAAACTCAACGTCATGGACGAATTGAAAGAGCTAGCAGTAATCACGATACGGTTTTTGTATATCAATTAATAGCTACTAATAGCTACGATGAAATTGCATTAAAAATCGTGAACAAAAAAGAAGGATATCATTCTCGTATCATTAGGAAGGATAATTAATATGTTAGGATTTAATCTTATCGAAGAAGAAAAGAGTTCTGAACTCGGGTTTACCGAAGAACTTCAAAATTTCATCGATGAAGAGAATCGGAATCTTGCAGTCGTTAGCACTATCGATGAAGCGAACTATACGATTCGTCGTATTAAAGAGCTTCAAGAACAAAAAGAACACGATATTGCTGAAGCTGAAAGAATGCTAAAACTTTACAAAGATAAAGTTAAAATGTTTGTCGATAGTAAATGTAGTTCTTACGATTTTGAAATTGAACGGTTACAACAAATGTTAGAACCTTATATTCAATCTAGTCTTGGAAAAACAGGCAAAAAGTCTGTTAAGTTCATCGAAGGCACTGCCGGCTATCGCAAACAAGAAAAACTCATCGATCATGATGATGTCGAACTCGAAAAAGAAGTTAAAGGTATTGACGATGAGAAATACTTTAAAACTGTTACTAAATTCTCTTGGTCTAATCTTAAAAAAGATCTTGAATTTGTCGATGGTAAGGTATTGCTTAACGGTAAAGAATTAACTAATGTTCGATATGAAGATCGTGACGATGCTTTCTACGTTAAATAATAAGGATAAATAATGAAATATACTACAGAGTTTATCCGAAGATTAAATGAAAAAATAGACATTGTTAAGCTTGCCAGTCAATATACTAAGGTTCAAAAAGTTGGCAATTTGTGGCAAGCTTCTTGTCCTCATCCTGATCATAACGATAAAACTCCGAGTTTTAAAATTTGGAATAAACACGGCGTTCAAACTTGGGCTTGCTTCGGTTGTCATGTAGGCAAACAAAATAGAGAAAAAAAATTATTTGGTTCTAATGCTATTGCTTTCATCTGGTGGATGATGAATAATGGCAACAAAAAAGCAAGCTTCCAAGATGCCATCGAGAAAGCAATTCAGATTACTGGTTTGAAACCTCAGAATGAAGAAACTGCTTATCTCGAATCTAATGAAAAGGAAAATCAAAGGTATATCGAAGATCTTAAGCATAGTGAAAAAGCTCAGAAGTATATTTTAAGTCGTGGATTAGTTGGTAGCGATGTTCGTGAATGGGGTTTAGGATATGATACTCGTGGTCGTATTACTATCCCGCTATACGATGCATATAATCATTTAGTAAGCTTCTGTAAAAGAGCTATCGACGATGAAGTTGCTAATAAGTATTTTGTCGATAATAAAAATAAATTCTTTACTAAGAGTCGTTATTTGTATGGTTTAAATAAAATTAACTATAAGCTCGATTATATTTATCTAACAGAAGGTTGCTTCGACGTTATTTTAGCGACTAAATATGGGTTGCAAAATTGTGTTTGTACAATGGGCACTATATTAGACGATAAACATGTTAACTTGATCGAATCGACTGGGCTAAAACCAGTTATCGTATACGACCGAGATTGGCATGGCGAAAAAGACGTCGATCAGGCAATCGAGATGTTCGGTAAATATGATTTGTATCCCGATATTGTATGGCTCGATAAAGATAAAGACTTAGCTGACATGGCTAATATCTATAAGTATGAGCTGTCTAGTCTTATTCATTCTAGACAGGTGCCATATTATCGACACGTGCTTAAAGATTTTAGTAATGAATATGAAGACAATCGTCAACGTGTTCTTAATAAATATAAAGATCAACTAAGTATAGCAATTAAAAGCGTCGAAGAAGATTCTGCTGCTAAAGTAATCCTCGATAAAGAGCTTAAGAGGTATGGCCTATGATTAAGAAAATTAAAGCATGGTGGCGCAAATTAACATCTGATCAACCTCCAGTTCCTAAAGGCTATTTTCGTTGTGAACAATGTGGCCAACCATGTGAAGAAGAATATAAAATGGTATGCAGCAAATGTGGCAAAGTAATTTGCGACGATTGTGCTGTATATGACTTAGACACTAAAAAAATTGTTTGCCCGGATTGCTGGTAAACAAAAAATATGTTAAAATATAAGCATAGAATTTAATGCTAACATTAATAGCTAATGTTAGCTATTGGTGTTAGCAGGTGTCTACTTATGAAAAGATCTAAAAAAGAAAATAAAAATAAAAAATTTACAATTGAAGTTACCGAGAATGGCGATATTTTTGTAACGACAAAAAATATCGATACCACAAGACAAATGTATGAAATACTCGGACAAATTCAATATCATGTATTTAATGTAGATTCTAAATTACTCTAATCATTAGATATAAGTATTTACGCACATTTATATGTGATGTGTAAGAGCTCCTTTAGGAGCTCTTTTTTTTATTAGATAAAAGGAGATAAGATTAAGTAAATAAAATTGTCGACAAAAGTATATATATATGGTAATATATATATAGGAGGTGCAAAAATATGAATAATGCACAAGTCAACAATTATAAACCAAAAGATTTTTCTAGATTACTTAATGTATCTGTAAAGACTCTACAAAGATGGGACAATGATGGAATTTTAAAAGCTCATCGTTCTCCAACAAATAGAAGATATTATACGTATGATCAATATCTTCAATTTAAAGGAATTAAAAAAGAAGTTGATACTCGAAAAGTAGTTATATATGCTAGAGTGTCTACTAAGAATCAAAAAGATGACTTAAAAAATCAGACTATTTTTCTTCAACAGTTTTGTAATGCTAAAGGCATGATAGTTGATGAATGTATTGAAGATTTTGGCAGTGGTTTAAATTACAATAGAAAAAAATGGAATAAACTATTAATTGATGTTATGGAACAAAAAATTAAAACAATCGTAATTTCTCACAAAGATAGATTTGTGAGATTTGGATATGACTGGTTTTTTAGATTTTGTGAAAAATTTAATACAGAAATTATAGTTGTAAATAATGAAAATTTATCTCCACAAGAAGAACTTGTACAAGATATTATTTCAATACTCCATGTTTTTTCTTGTAAATTATATGGTCTTCGTAAATATAAAAAACAAATAAAGGAAGATAATAACATTGCTAAAGAACTTCAAAACTGAAATTAATCCAACAAAAGAACAAATTATAAAAATAAATAGAACCATAGGAACTTGCCGATATATTTACAATTTTTATATTTCTTATAATAAAGAACTTTATAAAAATAGTGGAGAGTTTATGTCTGGAAAAAGTTTTAGCGTTTGGTTTAACAATGAATACATTCCAAACAATCCAGATAAAAAGTGGATAAAAGAAGTCTCTTCAAAATCTATTAAGAAATCAATAGAAAATAGTTATACAGCTTTTGTTAATTTTTTTAATCATAAAAGTAATTTTCCAAGATTTAAGAAAAAAGATAAATCTGATGTTAAAATGTATTTTGTTAAAAATAATGAAACAGATTGTTTAAGCGAACGGCATAGGATTAAAGTTTCTACTTTAAGTTGGGTTCGTTTAAAAGAAAAAGGATATATTCCAACTAGTAAAGATGGTTTTGTTATTAAAAGTGGAACAATCTCATGTAAAGCTGGAAGATATTATATATCTGTCTTAATAGATATGCCAGAACAAAATGTGCAAATTAATCATAATCCTGGTATAGGTATAGATTTAGGATTAAAAGATTTTGCTATATGCTCAGATGGTTCTATTTATCAAAATATAAATAAAACAAATAATGTAAAAAAAATAGAAAAGAAATTGAAACGAGAACAAAGAAAATTATCTCGTAAAATTATTTCAATAAAGAAAGGAGAGTCTACTCAAAAGAATTTTGTAAAACAAAAACTAAAGGTACAAAAGCTTTATCAAAGATTAACGAATATTAGAACTGATTATTTAAACAAAATAACAAATAGTATAGTGAAAACCAAGCCATCTTTTATTGTTATTGAAGATTTAAATGTATCTGGTATGATGAAAAATAAACATCTTTCTAAAGCTATAGCACAACAAAAATTTTTTAAATTTAAAATTAAGTTAATTAATAAATGCAAAGAAAATAATATTGAATTAAGAATTGTAGATAGATGGTATCCATCATCTAAACTCTGTCATAATTGTGGTCACATTAAGAAAGATTTAAAATTGTCGGATAGAACTTATGTATGTTCTGAATGTGGTTATGTAGAAGATAGAGATATCAATGCAAGTCTTAATTTAAGAGATGCTAAAACTTATAAAATTATACAATAAACATAATTTATAAGTATGTACCGAAGGCTTATTCGGGAATTTACGACTGTGGAGTATACAAGAACTTGTGAGTAGTATATTTAATTTTATTAAATTACAAAAGCATATACGTTAAAGCAGTAAGTAAAAACTGTGAAGTTTTACAAATCTCGTTATAGATATATATAAATGTTTATAATTTGAGTAGCAGGCCTGTATGAACGATATTCAAAAATTCATTTCAGATTACTGCTGGGATCGTTTAAATAAACTAGAGCTATCTGGTGAATATGTCGATCGTTTGCAGGACGAATTAAATACATTATTTAAATTAAATATGGAAGAATACTTATTGATAGTATTCGACTATTGTAAATTTTGTCGAGACAAAAAGATTGCTACTGGTTATGGTAGAGGAAGTAGCGTTGGCAGTCTCGTTGTTTGGCTATTAGGAATTACTAAGGTAGATCCGATTAAATATAATTTAAGCTTTACTCGATTTATTGGTGGCCATAAGCCTGATATCGATCTAGACGTGGACGCCGACAGGAAAGAAGAATTAATTAGTTATTTGTATCGTAAATATAAAGGTCATATTTGGCGAGTATATACTATCGATAGAAATGGCAAAAAACGGTTAAATCCGGTAAGTTATTGTATCGATAAACATAACATATATGAGCCTGAAGAAATAAGCGGAGAGATGGCAATTTTGCAATCTGAGAGCATTCCTAAGTATGATATATTAAGTTCTTCTATTGTCGGTAAATATCAGAGGATTATCGACGAGCATAATGTTAAAATTAATTTTAATGATGTCGATGTATGGAAGTCAATATGGCAATCTTCTAAAGGCCTGTTTCAAATCGATACTGATTATAGCTCTGCTTGCGTTAAGCAAGTCAAGCCTTGTAATATCGAAGAGCTTAGCGATAGTCTAGCAATTATTCGATCTAAACATAAAGATACATATGTAAAAAGAAAAAATGGTCAAAAAATTGTCTATAAAGGACTATTATGGGATTATACTGCAAAAACATACGGAATAGTTGTATATCAAGAACAATTTATCGATATCATGAAACAATATGTGACAGGAGAAAGCGCATATCGTTTAATGAAAGATAAAAATCATAAGTATCTTAAAGATATTGAAAGAATTGCTAAAGATAATAATCTCAAAGAACTTGTCGATATATATCTCGATACGACATCGTATAGCTATAATAAGAGTCATGGTATAGCTTATGCTTATATGATTTATATAGGAGCTTATCTACGATATTATTTTAAAGACGAGTTCTTTAAAGAAGAACAAAAAGAAGAAAAAACGATCGATCGTCGCTGGAAAGAAATTAAAAGCACTAGTAATTATAATAGTATTTTTGTCGACGATGAGCTTGTATTCGGTTTCGATATCTTAGTCGATGCCGATACATATAAAAAAATAAAATCGATTACTAAGAAAGATATTTTAATTAAATTAAAATCTCTACCAGAAAAAACAGCCGTAAAATTATTAGCAATGGGTGTCTATGAAGATATATTATATTTAAATAATGTGGACTGTGTTAATTGCTATTATGATTTTTGCGGCATTAATAAACGTTTAGAATATTTTGACAAGAACGGAGAATACTTAAAACAATATGAAAGAGTCAATAAAACAGTTTAATTCACTGTTCGCAAAATATTTTCCAGATTTAAAAATTAAAGAATATTATTTCTGTCAAAGGGGCATCTGTTATTACTCACAAATTCTTACACGATTCTTTATTATTGATAGGATTTGTAAACGCCTCGATGTCTTTGAGTCAGAGTATGATAACATTGGCCTATACGAATATTTGGCAGCAATAAATTTTTCACATGAAGAACAAAACGATCATGAACAATTCGAAGAAGTTTTGATGCAATATCTTGCTCAATTTAATAATGATTCGATTAAAAAAGAATTTACTACTCAAATTAAATTGTATTCGAATTTTTTAGGTGAAAATTCATTACATCGTTTCATCTTCTATCGTTCTGTAATCTGGGAAATATTTTCTGAAATTAACAATATTTATCCGGGTGTCGACAATTCATTCATTAAAGATTTGATTAGGATTATTCTAGACTTTTGTGATTATGAAAATCTTAAATTTAACCCATATAGTTTCATTAAAAACAAAATAGAAGTTTCTGTCGATTTTTGGATTAACACAGATTACGATGTCATATTATTTAAAAATCTAAAAAAGATTAAAGAGAATACAGAACCACTTTTGTTCACAAGTTTCTACTGTGATAAATTCTATGATAGAAGAATCTGGCCAAATCTTGTTGCCGTTAATCCTCAACCATTAGATATCAATCGCGGTGAAAATAAATATATTATTTTTGTCGATAGTAAAGTCGATATTACTAATGGTGAATTAATAGGAGAACGAGAAGGTATAAAGGTATTTTCTCTTACCGATATTCCAGATTTTGTATATAGCAATGCTAACTATAGCGATTATCTTGACGAAGCTATCGATATTGAATTTACGACAGGCGAAATTAAAGATAAACCATTCAATTCTTTATTGCCAGTCGATAAAAAATATATTGCCTTGTATATGTTAAGCGATAAGCTTAAAAATAAAATTGCCGGCAACTATATTGTTGGCGGTTCTAAGAAATTTACTAACTTCGAATATATCGGTAATAATAAATTTAAATCGGTTGAGTCTGGTCGACCATATATCAATTTTGTTAATAAGATAGAAAAAGGTAATTTGTATTAATGAAAATAGATATTAATCAAATTAAAAAGCTCTCCAAAAAATCTGGGAGGGCCCTTTTTAATTTCGATAAAAAATACAAAGATTTAACGGCCAAAGTATTTACAGATTACAAGACATTTATCTTATTAGATCTGTATAGCACTGGCTCTAAATCGTATAATAAAAAAATAAAAGATACGTTAGAACATTATGAAAAGAATTATAATACTGACTTTCGTATCGAATTACGAGAAAGTACAAAAACATCGACTAATAGTCTAATCGGTCTTCCGTCTGTAATGCATAAGTTCTATGCTGAAACAAAAAATAAACTCTATATTTTATTTTTAATTGGCGGAGTAGAAGAAAGCATTATCTTAGAATATAAAAAAAGCTTTTACCGAGAAGATTATATTCGTGAAAATAAGAAAACTCTTGTTTCTAGCTATATTGAATTGTTAAATAAAAAGTCTAAGGGGCTATTCTTTAATGAAAATTTAGTCGATTTATTCTTTGACACAGAACAAGCAGTAAATAATTCTTGTATCAAAGAAAATGAAGAACTCGGTTTTACGATATTCAATTTCCCATCTTTTACTTGCTATTCTAATAGTATTAACGATATCGTTCAAAAAGCCGATGACGGCGACAATCCTGATTATATCCATGAAGGAATGTCGATTAACGACTTCATCTGTAATAATATTAATGAATTATCTGCTACTGTAAATGATTCAACTAATATTACTTTCGATCCGAGCAAGGGTTTCGATTCTGAAGTACAAGCATTAAGTGATTACCTCGGCTATAAACGAGATTTTAATCTGTTTACTAATCAGAAAAATATTATTAATGCTATGCATCGCCATCTCAAAAAAGAAAAAGCCGGTTTCTTGATTTCTCAACCAGGTACTGGTAAAACAAGTATGGCTATTAGTATTGCTAGCTTATGGAAAAATGGTTCAAATAAAAATGTATTCGTTGTGTGTCCGACACATTTAATTAAAAAATGGAGTAAAGATATTAATATCTTAGCCCCTAATGCAAAAATATATGAATGCAATAGCACTAAAGAATATATCGAGCAAATTGAACCAGAAATCAATAAGCGATTATCGACTAACTATATTCTAGTTAATCCTAATTGTATCAAACAATCTGTTATTAAAACTAGAACTACGAGTATCGATTGTTTGCGCCATGTTAAAAATGTAAAAGATAAGGGTAAAGAAATTTCTTCTATTCGTAATGATCGCGGAAATGAGTATCCTTATTTTAGTTATTTGGAATCTTTCTCTAGAAGTGTTCATAAAAAAGGTGAAGTAGAAGAGATTGTTCGTTACAAGGATTTCTTAATCGGTAAAAAAGTAAAAGCTTGTGCTTCTTTGATCGATAGTAAAAAAATCGATAGTAAAAATACTCAAACATATCGTGTCGAAGACTATGTTGAAGATCTCGGGATTAAAGAACAAGAAACTTCTAATTTTACAAGTTTAGACTGGTATATTCAACGCAAAGGTCGTCATAATGTCGATATGTTAATTGTCGATGAGATGCACGAATTCTTAACAGGTAGCGCTCAAGGTCATGGAGCACAAAGACTTGCTTCTTGTGCTAAAAAGATTCTAGGCTTAACTGGTACATTATTTAATGGATATGCTGAAAATCTGTATAATATGTTCTTATATTTTTATCCTGAAAAGATTAAAAATGAATACGAAGAATATATGAAACGAGATCCAGATTTCCGTGGCGGCATGAAAAAGCAATTTAAAGATCGTTACAGTTATAAAGAAGTTGAATATAATCCTTATGAATGGCAAAATCATAAAATTGAAAATGCTGTCGATTACGTAAAGATTAGTCATAACTGGGGTCGATATTTAGACGTTCAATTTATAGAAAAAGACAAGCCAGGCACTACTAATTCTAGTGTTGAATGTACGATTAAGACAAAAGATGCTCCTGGTATTAATCCTAATATCTTTATTCGTATGTTAAGTAATTGTTGTGTATTCATGTCGATGGACGATGTTAGTTCTGAACTTCCTGCTTACAATGAATCTATCATTAAGTGTGAATTAAATAATGAAAATCTTGAAGCCTATAATAAATTAATTGGTGAATTATCTAACGCCGTTGTTCCGGCTCGATATAAGCATCAAGAGATTAAAAAACTTGCAGCTTGGAGCGATAATCCATGTTTCATTGCCGACGATTATATCGAATATCGTGGCACCGGTGTTCGCGACAATCACAAGCTCGATGAATTAATGAAGATCATTAATCACCATGACCAGGAATGTGTTTTAGTCTATACTTATTATGATACAAATAACGACATCAATAGTATTATTTATGATCGTTTACAACAGGAAGGCATCAAAACTGCTATTCTTAAAAACTCGACTTCTGCTATGAAAAGAATCGAATGGTTCGAAAAGAAAAAAGAAGAAGGCGTTCGTGTCGTAATCTGTAATCCTGGCATGGTCGATACTGGTTTAGATCTATTAGACTTTACAACTATCGTATTCTATGAACTCGATCAGAACTTCTTTACGATGCGTCAAGCAGCTCGAAGAAGTTATCGATTAAATCAAAAGAATAATGTAAGCATTTACTATATGTATTATGCTGGAACCGTTCAAGAAACGTTAATTAAATTCATGGCCGAAAAACTTAAGAGCGTAAAAGTTCTTGAAGGCGATTTCGACGATGAAGGATTAAGCAGTCTTGTTAGTGGTAATCAAGATAATACTAATGCTATCTATAAAGATATGTTAGATAAAGTCGAATATGAAAATGACGACGACGTTATCTCGATTAATAAGTATGCCGACAAAGTCGAAAAGATTGTCGATATGGATAGCTTTAAATTGGATCGAATTCTTTTAGCTAAGAAGCCATTAAAGAAACAAAAGATTAATCTTGATAACCAATATCATTTACTTTTAGACGTGCGTACTCGATTTGGCCATAACCAAAAGTTATATCGAAATGAAAATTCGTATGAAAATGAATTGCAGAATTTCGTATCAAATTTTTAATTTAGTGTAATATATAATTTGACAACAGTCGAATTATATCTTATAATAAAGTTAACAATTTAATACTCCGTATTTAGAAACTATCTTGTGTCTTCATAGGGATTGACGATGGAAATATGTCACTAGTTGCAACGTATGAGTGCAAATATACATATGGAAACGTAATGGAAGGCATTGTATTATAAAGTCACTGTATTGATAAACTTTATAGTATGGACCCCGATGGCGCGGGTTACGAGCTTACTAAGGAAATAAAAGCCTTGTCGTGACGACAATGCTATCCTACTTTAATTAGTTAACGTAAGTTAGGCGTAACGATGGTGTGTGGTCGAGCGCATCTAGGAAAATCGACCCGGTGATCAGCTACATTTTGCAGACCGATATTCGATGAATAAAGCGAAGGATCTGTAGTCGTTAACGATAGCGATTTGTGGTTGGATAGGATATGAAGGATAGCTATACGATACCGTTTATATCCCGGACCAGCAAGAGTAATTTTGTGTACTCAAGTCGGAACTAGCAGGATCAACGTCAGCGGGCAAATAGGTTACAAGTCCGTATACAGCCTAAAGTAGTGAATGCACAAAACATTGCGATGAAGATAAATAATTTATATTAAGTTCAACGAGCTACCATGGTTAAATAAGACCCGGGGGGACTCATTGTTCCTCTTAAATAAAATTAGAGGACACTCCTCATTGGTGAATACAGCAATAGGACGGGATCTACGATTGTGCGGAAACGCTAAATGTCGGGAAAGATGAGAGGTATACGTGAGTATACTACAGACTAATATCGTAGGAAATGATCAAGAGCTTTAGTAATAAAGAAACAATCATTTCTAGTGAAGCAAAACTATATAATATATATTTTTTTACTAATCTGTGGTACCCCCACGGGATTAGTCTATATAAAACAGGAAAATAGAATATCTTATTCTATATACAATATTGATGATTCTGAATCAAAGGATTCATTCGCTAAGAACGTTTGATTCGACTGGCAACTTTAAAGGTTAGATAATGAGAGGTCATGATTGCACACATGATCTCTTTTTAATTTACAACCTTTGGCCAGTCGCTTAACGGTTTAAATAATGCGAATGAATCACCTAAAATAAGCTGGCGGCGATTCCTTAATAAGCTACAGTTTAACGTTTCTCTCGCAGAATAATTATTATTGTACGGAATATGATGTTTAAGATATAAGATTAATTTTAGTACTTACAAACGCTTCCTGTTAGTAGGTTAATTAAACAATATAAGCTAATTAAGATGATTAAGTTACGATACTTATGTAATTCGATTTTTAACAGTTTCATATGTTACATAAGTATCTTTAGATCGATAGAGTAATATGATTATGGATTGGTTGCGATCTTAATAGAAAACTTAATCTAATTAACTTGTATTAAAAAAGATATTTAATAGCTATTGCTGCGCCCAAAAATAATTAGTGATATTTAATATTTTATTTATATTACGTAACAAAAAATTTAAGATTTATGCTGCCAGAATTTAGATAATTTACATACACGCACCTTTTACCTGACAGCATAATATCTTATTTGAGTGGATTGTGTTATTTAAACAATCGATTGAAATAAGATATTAGTAATATATAGATGTTCAAGAGTTAAATCTATATTATTTAAATAAAGGTGATATTATGCGAGATGCATATCAAATAAGACGAGTCATTTGGCAAGGCGACCGATTCTATTCTAGTTTAAGTGGCGATCAAATTCGTTATCCAGAATTCTTTATCGAACACGTTAATACCGGTTGTATTATGACGATGGAAGAATATAATCGTATTCGTAAAGGTCAAATCGAAGAAGCATTTGTCGATCCATTTCCCGATAAAAATGCTTTTATGATTAATTATGTTAAAGATGGCTTAGAAGAAATCTATGACGACTTTAGCGATTCTCTCGATTATATGACTCGAGAAGATATTATCGGTAAAGATGCTGCCGATGGTAGATTATGGAAAGTTGTCGGTGGAGAACTTGTTGCAGTTGACGATAAAAAATAATCGTGTTATAATAAGTATGTAGTCAAGTGATACCTTTCTATCATCCTTTCGATATGACTACAAAAAAGAGTGTCCTAGCATAATTCGACCACACACACCAACTGCTAGGATGCTCTTTTTTTATCTAAAAAATTATGATATACTTTTAATATAGTAAATTAGTTCTTATTTAAATTAAAGGTATTATCATTATGAATCTAGAAGATGCATGCAATTATTTAATCGATTTATTATTATGTGATCAGGACTCTTTAGAATATAAAGAAGCTGCTGAATATTTTAAAGCCCTTGAATAAGGGCTTTTTTCATGAGGTAATGTAAGTGAATCATATAGAAGACGTTATTCAATATATTAAGGAGCAGAGACCAAATATCTCGCCTAAGAAATTAAGATATGCTTTATATCTATTATATGCTGATTATTTAACGGCTACAGAAAATGGATACGACGAATTATTTGACGGCAAGTTTTATGTAGCTTATGAAGGTCCAATGCCAGAAGGATACACTTCAGAATTTGTTTTATACGATACTGACGGCAATAGTTCTCGTTTAGATCAAGAACATAAAAAGTATATCGATGAAGCATTATTTAAATATTGCAGCTACCCTGAAACATTTTTAGAAACGATATCGAGTCAATCTTTAGACTGCACAACGACAGCAAAACATTGTCGAGATCATATCAAGATAATCCCGAAAGAACTAATTTGTTTAAATCAAGAATATAATCGTATCATTTACGAATGTTTTGAAGGGAAATAGTATATGGCTCAAATATCTCAATTAATAGAACAAGCTTGGAAACATTTAGGTACTAAAAATGTACCTGAAGTAGCAAGAGCTGCCTGGTTCGGTAATATTTGTCAAGAATCAATGTGGGATCTTAAGGCTGATGAAGGTGGCCATATCGGCTTATGCCAGTGGGATAAAGATTATCGTTGGCCTCATTTTCTTAACGAATTTAAAGGCAACCCTGATAACTTAGAAGATCAACTTAATTTCGGATTATGGGAATTAGAAAATGGCCCTTTAGAATGGACTCCAGTTAATGGCGATGGTTATCCTAAATGGCCTGAAATTAAAGAGATGAAAGATGTTGCACAAGCAACGTTAGCATTCGAACAATGTTTCGAACGATCTGGTGGATCTAAAGTTCCTGAACGTCAAGCATATGCTCAAATGATTTATGATCATTTCGTTAAAGGAGCTCCTTTAAGTGACGATCTTCTAGGCGAGGTTCCTGCTTCTTCTGGTTCTAGCACTGGTGGAGGAGATAGCAATCTTGGCGTTTACGGCGCACAAGCACCATCTGACACCGGAACAAAAAGCACATTCGTTACAAAGAAGAAAACTCCTAAATATTATGATGTTTTTAATGCTCAAAAGTTGGCGATCGGTAAAACTCATTGCCAACCTGTTTATCCAGATATTGTATCAGTATATAATCAAGTTCCAGAATGGGCTTTAGGTAAAACGTTAGATAGAACTACGGCTGATAATAAAGAAGTTAAAGATGCAACTGAAGTTAAATCGGTTTCTTTTGAAGATAAAAAAACTGATTTAGAATCTTTAAGTACTGATAAAGCTACATTTAATAAAGATAGCAATACCACAAGTGATGTTACTAAGACTTCTAATGACGGCAAAAATACTGATAAGAATACTCCTGAAGCTAAAAAAGAAGATCAAGATAAAAAATCTGAAGATACTAAAATCGAAAACAATACGTTAAGTGCTCAAGATAAGACTCCTCAAAAATTAAATCCTCCATTGTATGCTTATGACACAATCGATGTCGACGATTGTTTTAATGTCGGATTACCGATTACATCGGTAGCAGCTTACGGAAGTGAAGCTGCTAAATATCAGATGACTCGTATGCAGTCTATTGCACAACGTCAGATTCAATTCGATCCAACTAAGCATGATAATGCTGTTAAAGTACCAACTCCTGGTATGGTTCCTAACCCGACAGATCCATTCCCGACAGATTTACGTATTCGAGATTTAGAGCTACATATGCCTCGTATCGTAAAAGAAAGTATTAAGGCTACAGAATTCGAACTTAATACAGCTAAAGCTCTTTTAGAGATGGGCGGCGATGTCGAAAAACGTATGGTTCAAGTCGAAAATCATTTATCGACAATAACTCGTTATTTATTCAGATTAGCTAGCATTATCCCGATTAACGATATGTATTATGGCGGCAATACTCTTTATGAAAAATATCGAGCTATTCGCCAGCTTACGGACGATCGTGTTGCCGACGGTATGCAAACACAGATCGATCAATATATGACAAGTACTCGTATCGAACCGATCATCGGTCAAGTTTACGAAATTCTTAATCAGGTCGGCGCTAATCTTAGTGTACTTCTCGATAATAATCAATTATCATATTCTAACATGAAACACTATTGTGATTTAATCGATATTAAGCGTTATCAAGAGCCTCTTAAACTCGCTAATATTGCTGAAGGAGCATCTCTTACTAAAAGCGATCCTCATAAAGACCTTAAAGATGAGTGGCCTGAAGGTTTTAAAATGGATTGGAAACCAGTGCCAGTTGAAGAACAAGTTCCGATAATTAATTGGCGCCAATCAATTATCGATGACGGCTCTAAATTAATGAATTCTTCTTCGATGTATGGATCAGGTTTAGCTGCTGGAGCCGCTATGACAGGCGATACTAATAACTTATTTTATTTAACGGCTGAAGAATGTTTAAAATCACAGATTCCATTATTTAAAAAAGCAGCTGAATCTGCGGTGAGCAAGATAAATAGCTATAAAGATCAAGCTAAAAATATTGCTAAATCAAAAGAATCTTATGTTAAGATGGAAGAAGCTATTAAAAATGCTGGCGTACATAAAGATATTAATACTGTCGTATTAGCTGTTTTAATGTGCTTATTAAATACTTCTGATTATGATAGCATTATTAATAAAATTAAAAATGTTACTAAGAAATTAAAAGAAGAATCTTTAATCGATAATCCTTTACTCGTAATGTTGGCGTATTATTATAACGAAGCATATATCGCTGGCGATAAACCGACTAAAGATCCGACTACCGAGCTTAAGAAACATGAAGATCTTAAAACTCGTTTAGATTTTGTGTATGCATTGGAAGATAATTCTGGCAACGATAATTCTGGTGGCAAGTCTAAGAAATATTTTAATCTCGATATTAAAAATCAAGGGTCTTGGACATTATCTCAATTTTGGGCACCTTATACTATTAATGTTACTGGTAACAGAGACAATCCTAAAGATCCGCATAACTCTTTAGAAAAGCTTATTGAGTTATGTGTAGCATATAAAGAATTATCTAAAGAATTCTATGCTTCAGAATTTGATAATGACAAATGGGGATTCTTCTTTGCATCTCAATATATTCCGTCTATTAGCCTATCCGGGTTCCCTGGTGAAGTTCGTTCTAGCCATACACATCAAGGTATGGACGTTGTATTTATACCAGATTCTCCTAAGCCTGAAATACTATCAATATGTGATGGTACAGTAATGGATACTGGCTGGGGCTATAACGCTGTAATGGTTAATGCTGCTAACGGTACTAATAAAACTATCGTATATATGCATATGGCACAAATATTTGTTAAAGCTGGCGATACTATTAAGCGTGGTCAACCAATCGGTATAATCGGTGGTATGGGTCCTGATGGCCCTAATACATATGCAGAACATCTTCATATTGAAGTATGGTCTGAGCCTAATCGTGGCGGTACTTATGGATCTATCGGTGATTTGTATCCTGGCGTATTCCAAGATTACTGTAATGCATATATGAAAACTGGCAGCCAATTAAACTTTGCCGATTTTAAAAAATAATAGACTTGCATTATTTAAATAATTAATGTATAATATAATTGTATTTAAGGTCACTCTTACTACCTTGAATACAAGAGGAGTATCCCTGAACGTCCCCCCGTGTTCAGGGACTTCCATGGCACCCATGAAGGTAATAGTCTTCATGGTGCCTATCATACTTTTCCTCCTCATATATGCGTATGTAGATCGTGCGTAAACAAGACAAACCTCCTAAATATGAAAAATCCCTTAATAGCGTGATTCTAGACACTCCCCCCCCCATGTCTTTTGTTTAGTTTGCCTCCCTTTCTAATATAAACTAACGTTTCATGATAATAAAACTCCTTTCTCCTTATAAATTGTCTTGTGGTCTGCATACGCAGCTCCTTAGCGGGATAGTCCAAATGGCAGAGACACGAGTCTCATAAGCTCGTCTAGTGTAAGTTCGACTCTTACTCCCGCTTCCATTATGTACAGGTGGCCGAGTGGTTAAAGGCAGCAGACTGTAAATCTGCCGACATTGTCTACGTTGGTTCAAATCCAACCCTGTGCACCATTGACGATATATAGGACTAATATTAAATTCTATATATCGTTTTTTTATGCTCCTGTAACTCAGTGGTAGAGTACCCGGCTCATAACCGGATTTGCCTCCGTTCAAATCGGAGTGGGAGCACCATTATGTCTTATTGCATTATATTAAAATGTTTCCCCAAAGCATAAAATATATATTGTAATAAGATATTTTTTTTATGATACGCAGCACTATTTAAGTTTTATTTTATTTCAGAAAGGTGAGTTTTAAAAGTAACTTTTTTGCATATATAAAACGACTTATACATTATACTTTTTTTAAGTGCTGCGTATTACATATTTAATAAAAGGAGTTATTGATTATGAGATACATTACAAATAATACTTCGCTTGAAGATATCATCTATGATTTAAGACATGAAGACAACATGGAAGAACTTGCCTTATGGCTAGAAGACAATGTTGAAGAAAAAAAATATTCTGATTCTTCTTATGATGAAGGATATGAACAAGGATTTGACGATGGTTATGAGCAAGCTATGGAAGAATCGAAATCTGAACACGATGACATGATCGATTCTTATAAAGCAAGATTTAAGGATAGATTGAAAAATATTTCAGCAGAAGAATTAAAGAAGATTTTCGAAGAAGTATTTAGATAAAAATATAAGGTATTCATTATGGAGTTATATGAAATTTTACTTATTGTTGGATTAGTATTTTTTATTTTAGGTATGATTCCTATCTTTGGCAACTTTATTAATGTTCTTTTTGATATGATTAACGATATAAAAAATCATGATTATGATATGCTGCCTGAATTACTTTTAAGTATCGGAGCTATTGTTATATTAATTTCAATGATTCTTATAGCTATAGATAGGATCAAATAATTATGATACGAAAGTTAAGAAGAAAAAATAATCTAAAGATATATCGATGTTGTTCTGATTATGCAATAAAACATGTTGTTCCTAGTCTATATAGAGAATTAAACGGCAAAACTGTTGTTTATAAAACAGCTCGAGGCTATGAGCCACAAAAGATTTTTAGATTCAGATATATAAATTATAAAAAGGCATGCAATATGCTTATGTTTTTCAATCCGAAAAATAAAATAAAAAGAGATGGATTTTTATTTGAATATTTTAAGTTTTAAAAAAATATTTTTTACTAAGGATGATAAATAATGGACGCAGGAAAATTTATTATTGCTATAGGAATAATAGTTATTTTAATTAGTGTTGGCGGAATTTTAGTATCGATTTTAAAAGATGTTATTAATAGCTTAATTGAAGACGGACCTGATTTGGCTTTAATTATGTTATTGCTTTCGTTCTTTGGTATTATTATTGTTATAAGCGGATTATTAATTAATTATCTTAAATAAAAGGAGTTTTTTATATGTTTACAGATGTATTATTTGGAATAAGCTTAGTATTAATTGTTATTGCAATTATTTATGGCGGAGTTCAAGGACTATTTAGCCTAACAGAACAGGATCCTAAAAAAAATAGAATTTACAGATGGATTCTTTTAACTGGTGTTATTTTCTTATTTTTATCTTTGCTTATAAAATAAAATATTTATTATTTGGAGGAAGAAATAATTGATTATTTCAACAGTTACAATGAGTTTAGCAATTTTGTTTTTTTCGATTATGATCTGTTGTATAATTGTTAATTTGCATAGCAAAACAGGTTCTAACTATGACAAGAAAAACTAAACAATTTTGCTTTTACTTATATTTATTTTTAACGCTAGGATTTGGAATCCTTGGCAGATTTTTTGATTTGTTCAATACCTTCTTTAGTATATTGCTTATGCCGATAGCTCTATTATCGGCTATATTATTATCGATTGCTTTTCTTATTATTATTGTAGGCGCGACTTCATATGTAATAGATTTATTAGAAATTAGCGATATTTTTTATACTAAAGAAAAACAAGAAGAACAATCGTTTTATGAAAAAATTATAAAAAAAATTAAGCCTCCTAAAAAATAGGAGGCTTTTTATTTGGAGAGTATAATATGAAAGGCATTGCTGACACATTATTTTTAGTATTTATTATTGCGATGATAATTTATTTTTATCGAATGTTTAGAAGCTAATAAAGTACGTGGCGTATCGACCATCTTCTTTATTTAACATTAAAAGCTTTTGACCAGCTTTAGAAAATTTACGTCCGTCTACTGCATAACCGTCACTACCACATAAAGATGGGTTAATAATCATTTCAACGCCTTTAAGATCGGCTTCTCTTGAATGATGAAAATGACCCATTACTATATAATCTGGTATTTGTTTAGTGAATAATGCTAGATTATCGATAGCCTTATTAAAATTATCTTTATGTCCATGGACACCAATAATACGTTGACCACAAACATTAGCCGTGATAATTTCATCGTCGACAGTGTTTTCGTTGAAATGAATACGATCATTTCCTTTAAGACGTTCTTTTAAGAACCAAGGAATAATATCACTAAATGACTCGCCGTTCATTGCTTCTTCTTTAGAAGGAGTTACTCGATCATGATTACCACGACAGAAATATAATTCTAAATTAAACTCTTGGCTAAGATTGTTAAATAAATGACTTAGTGCTTCTGTTACACCAATAGTTTGTTCGATAAGATTTTCTTGAGACTCGATTCGTGTTTGAACATGAATGCCGCCGTTAATCATATCGCCTAGCGTTAAAATGTGAATAGTTTTAATATTATTTAGTAAGCAATATTCTCGTGTTTTATTCATTAATTTTTCGACACGTTCATCGAAGATTTCATTGTTGAATTTATTAAAGAAATTATCACTTACTTGTCCACGATGCCAATCACTTAATAATAGTACAGCTTCAGACTCGCCGCTTTGAAGATTCTTAAACTCGTATTTAAGAGGTTCGATTTTAGAAATCGCCTCGACGATTAATTCTTTTAATAAGAATTGATTACTAATCGATTTTAAATGCTTATTAAGTTCAGATCGGTTTTTACTATTTACATTTTTAGCATGAGCATTAAGAAGCATATCTACAGCTGCCGACGTTAGTTTTTCGTCGGTAGATGCTGGCGCCAGATTCTTTTTAAAATCATTGAAGTAGCTATTAATAGTTGTAACATCAAGATCTATTTCAAAAAAAGTTTTAGCCAAAGCACTAATTCTTTTTACTGTTAATTTATTATTTTCTTGCTTAGCAAGATACATGCGATATAACCAAGAGACTAAATCTTCGTTTGGTTCTGTTGCGAATAATGATTCGTAATTTATATTTGCCATATTATTTAAAATACCTCATATGAAATAAGTATAATTAACTATCACTATTATACCTTATTTTTTGGCACATGTAAAATATATGAAGAGTTTTCTATACCATAAAATCATTTGTTTGTCTTATACAGATTTGATATAATAGATTTGGTAGTTCTGTATGTATTCGAGTACTATATGTAGTATATTGTGCGTAATATATATTCTGCTCTATGTATAGAACACTTTCTTTAACTATCGCGATTAACAAGAAAGGATTAATGATATGAAAGTATTATTTGGCGGAGATAACCGGATATCTCTACCTAATGACACTAGGATGATCGGAACCTTCATTGAAGGTATAGACGAGCTTATTCCTAATGCAAATGGAAATCTACAGTATGTACATTTTAAATACGAAGGACAACAACCTTTAAAAGTTTATATTCTCAAGCATTTGTATGCTGACGATATAAAAATTATTACGGTTACTCCTAATGTTTATTGGATGACAGAAGGAACTGAAAAAACCGATATTCAAGTTGGCGACGTTATTCGCTTTAATACGTACGATAAAGGTTGGAAAGTAACCGATATTACCGATACTGTAGAAGATGCATACTCGATTGAATTTGCTAATGAATCTCGTTCTGTTATCGTTGAAGGTTTCGAACTATTAATTAAGAATGAGGTTTAATTAATAATGTTTGTAATTAAGAGAGACGGCCGTAAGGTTGATTTTGATAAATCTAAGATTGTCATAGCTATAAGTAAGGCACAACATTCTTTACTTAAAGATAATAAAAAAATAGCCAATTCTATTGCAGAAGAAATCACACAAGAAGCTATTATGTTACAAGAACTCGATATTAAGCGTATCGAGAAAATGGTGTTCGATCTTCTTGTTAAACATAAACAAAAAGACGTAGCTCGTGCTTATGAAGGATATCGAGCAGTACGTGAATATCAACGAGTAAACAATACATCAGATGATGATATACTTACATTAATTGACGCAACTAATAAAGAAGCACTTAATGAAAATTCAAATAAAGACGCATATATTATTTCTACGCAACGTGATTTAATTGCAGGTGAAGTATCTAAGGATATATCTAGAAGAAAAATAATACCGATAGACATTGTAAACGCCCACGATAAAGGTATTCTGCATATGCATGATATGGACTACCAGTTGCAAAAAATGCACAATTGTGGATTACCAAATTTTAAAGATATGCTTGCAAATGGAACTGTTGTAAATAAAAAGAAAATTGAATCACCAAAATCTTTTCAAGTTGCATGCACAGTATTGAGCCAGCTATTCGCCGGAGTTGCATCAAACCAACTGGGAGGGCAAACAGCGAATAACATTGAAGAAATTTTGGCTCCTTATTTAAGAAGATCTAAAGAAAAATATGAAGAGATCTTTAGTAGCGAGCAAAATAAGGATGCACTTGTTGCAACAATGCTGAAAAAAGAGTTAAAAGATGGTATTCAGACATTACAATATCAGATAAACACACTCATGACTGTTAATGGGCAGTCACCTTTTATAACATTATTTATGCACTTTATGCCAGGTTCAGAGTATGAAGAAGAATGTGCTATGATTACAGAAGAAATTCTTCGTCAAAGAATTGAAGGCATGAAAGGTCCAGACGGAGTTACAATTAGTCCAACATTCCCTAAGCTCGTATATGCATTAGATGAACATAATGCTAAACCAGGTAGTAAATATTATTATTTAACTAAACTTGCTGCAGAATGTACAGCAAAAAGAATGATGCCTGATTATGTATCTGCTAAAATCATGCGACAAGTAAAAGATAACCAAGTTTTTGGTCCAATGGGCTGCAGAAGCTTCCTTTCAGTTTGGTATAACAAAGAAAATAATCCTATCATAGATGGACGTTTTAACAAAGGTGTAGTGACATTAAATCTCCCTCAATGTGCAATTGTAGCAAATGGCGATATTGATAAATTTTGGAAAATTCTAGATGAACGTCTAGAATTATGTCATAAAGCACTTAAATTTAAAACTGAAAGATTATTAGGAGTAAAGGCTAAGATATCTCCATTATTGTGGATGTATGGTTGCTATGCTAGAAAAGATGCAGAAGATACTCTTGATGATTTAATGGTTGGTGGTTATTCTACATTAAGTCTAGGCTATATTGGTTTATATGAAACTATTAAATTGTTAACAGGTGAATCTAATACTAAACATCAAGACTTAGCATTAAGAATTACTAAATATATGGCCGATAAATGTTTTGAATGGAATACTCAAGAAAATTACGGTTATTCTTTATATAGTACACCAGCAGAAAGTTTATGCTATAGATTTGCTAAGTTAGATAAAGAACAATTTGGTGAAATTAAAGATATAACTGATAAAGGCTATTATACAAATTCTCATCACGTTGACGTAAGAGAAAATATCAATATTTTTGACAAGATAGACTTTGAAGCGCCTTTCCAAGAAAATGCTACTGGCGGATTCATTGGATATGGTGAAATTCCTAATATGACGAATAACATTGAAGCATTAGAAACAATTATTCAACACATTTATGATCATGCTATGTATTGGGAATTTAATACTAAGCTCGATCATTGTATGAAATGTGGTTTTGATGGTGAAATTTTACCTGATGGTCATGGTGATTGGATTTGTCCTAAATGTGGCAATCAAGATCATAATACACTCAAAGTTATTCGCCGTACATGCGGGTTAATATAAAGGCTCGCACTAAATCATCCATATGCGGGAACGTCCTTAGAGAATTAACTACTAAGTTATTATAGTGATATAATAATGGCTGAAGTAATTACTCAGGTATAGTAAAAAGGTTAATTATTGGATAATCCGCAGGGAAGCTTCTTATACTATGTAAGAATAACCCTCAACGACTACCATGGTGAGAGTGTTTTTAATAACACTGAAGGTATAGTCTACTCCGCTAAAAAATATCGGGAAACCGACGGTATAAAGGATTTAGGAGACAATTTCTGGAACGAAGGTCGAACTAAAGAAATTCAATCTAGAGTACTCCATATTTAAAATTAATGGTTGCATTTAACTGTTAAATATAATATAATAAATTTAGGCATAAAAGAGTTCCTTTTAAACTTATGAATAATGAAGAAAATAATTACTCTTCGCCTAATTATTATTGAAAGCCGGCATAAAGAAGTTCCTTTTAATTATAAAAAGCTATTGGAAGATCTTACTTCTCGCCGGCAATTTTCATTAAGAATAATGGTCGTGCCAAGTGAAGTCTTATATGCCTTTGTTTGTCACGGCCATTATTTTATTATATGGAGGAAAATATGATCAATCAAAAAAAACGTGATGCAATCATTAAGTTATTTAAACGAGTTTTAATCGAAGACGGAATTAATCCTGTTAAAAGAGGTAAGCTATTTAAAAGCGGTGTTTACGTTGTCGATGAAGCCGCCGATTATTTAACAGCTAATGATAGTAATACATTAGTAAGTGAATACGGTAATCAATATATCGATCAAATTAATAAATCTACGTTACATCGATCTATTAAAGCTGTCGATATTATGGACTTAGATGAATTAAGACTTCATCAAGTTTTACATTATTTATCTGTATTTACTCATCAAGAAGATGGAAGTTGTTTCGGCACTATTCCTGTCGATAAAGAATCGACATATTTACCTAATGAATATTTAGGTTTAGATAACGATCGAGATCCTGTTAAATTTACAATTATTTATCCTATTACAGTCGATGAACTTGTAGAAAAAATTAAAGGTCTTGTATCTGGTATCGCACTAAAACAAGAAACCATTGAATTATTAATGGAAATTATTCCATCTTATGTCGATAAATTTTCTATCGATGATTTTAAGAATAAAGAAATTAAGGCGTATTTAATCGATAATGGTTATTATATCCCGTCTAATGCGATCGATTTAATTCGTTATATTTATTATAAAAGAACTGGCAGCACTCTTTTAATTAGCAGTAAAAATGCTAAGAGAATTTTTAGTGATTATAATTATCGTTATGATAGTTCTAAAATTTTAGATGCTTTTATAGAAAATTACGGTGTCGAAGCAATTGCTAGAACATTTAATCGCTACCGTGATTTTTGGATTATGCTAAAAGATGATAGCAAACATAATGCTAAGATTATTAATAAGGCATCTAAGTTAGCAAAAACATTAAACGTTCCTTGTAAACAATTACCGTTGGATAATATTTCGAGTCCTTTTGTTTTAGATCAAGACATTACAAAAGAATTAAAGAAAGTTACTTTATTTAAGAAAATTTCTTTATACAATTATCTTCTTAATGAATTAACGCCATCAGAATATAAATTATATAATATTCGAAATGGTAAAGTATTTATTAAGAAGTCCGGTGAAAGATGCTATGCATCTGTTGCTGCACGTCGTTTAATTCTTGTTGCTAATAGCATTAGAGAAGATCTTAAAGATAAAGTCGAAGGCAAGAAATTCTTATTATCTAAATATATTCAATACGCAGTACCGACATCTGAAAAGAACTTTATTGGAAATATTCCAATGTGTTCTAAAATTAATGCAACAAATAAATTCTCTTTTGGTATTCATTGGTTTAATACAGATGTTCGTATTGATTTAGATTTACATGCAGAATCTAAACGAACTCATATTGGTTGGAACTGTGATTTAAAAAATAGTGTTGCTACTCATACTGGAGATGTTACGAATGCTCCAGCACCTAATGGTGGAGCAGAAGCTGTTTATTTTAAAGATGAATTTGCTGACGACACTGTTGTTATCACTGTCGATAATTATCTAGGATGCAAAGGCATTACAACTAATCTGTTCTTTAATTGGTTTGTCGATAAAGAAGTATTAGATGAAGACACTATTTTAAGTATCGATTCTGATTCTTTGTATATCAAAGATTTTGCTTTAGAAAGTAACGAAGTAATGCTTGGTCTTATTCGTGCCGATAAAGCTGGTAAGAAAGAATTTATTTTCTACAGCAGCAGATTAAGCGATCAAATTGTTACGACTTATAACGAAAAATTAGAAGGAATTTCTTCAGCGATTAATTCTATTATCGATAATCGATTAATGTTAGAAGATTTAATCGGTATGTGCGGTGGTCTTATTACAGAAGATCCAAAAGAAGCCGATTATAATTTAAACGAAACTAATCTTACAAAAGATAGCTTCGATTTCTTATTTTAAATAAAGGCTCCATATGGAGCCTTTTATATTATAAAAAGGATTACTATATGAAATTAATAGTTATTGACGGTGGCGATGGTTGCGGTAAAGCAACTCAAGCCAATAAATTATATGAGTCTTTAAAGAAAGAAAACTATAACGTTCATTTAATTAGTTTTCCTGATTATGAATCTGAATATTCAGCATTCGTTAAATCTTATTTAGATGGAACGTTTGGTGGAAATGGTGCCGTTAATCCTAAAATTGCCTCCCTTTTCTTTGCGATGGATCGCTATGCAGCATTTCAAACCAAATATAAAGAGTTATTAAAACAAGACGACGCAATTCTTATTTGTGATCGTTATACTACGTCTAATGAATTATATCAAGTCGTTCGCTACGAAAAAGCAACTGCACAAGATCAGTTTCTACAATGGCTTGAAAATTTTGAATATCGCTTACTACAATTACCTAAACCGGATTTACTTATTATGTTACGCCTCCCTATTAGAATTCGGTTAAATCTACTTGCAGAACGGAAAGGCAAGACTGGTGGTAATACTGGCGATATTCATGAAAACGATATTGAATATTTAAAAAAAGTCGATCATGCATATCAAAAGATAGCTAATAGATATAGTACAATTATGGTTAATTGTGCCGATCATAAAGTTATTCGTGATATCGATGTGATCGCAAAGGAAGTATTGAAAAAAGTTAAGGAATGTGGTGTGCTTAATGAATAACCCTGAAAAAGTATTTATTCTAATGGTCGACAATAAAATCGAATCTCTTTGGTATAATGAAGATAATATTCGTGAAGAATATCAAAATTTTTTAGAAGATGGATATACCGAAGATCAAATTTATGTAAAAACTTGTTATATTAATGATTTTAATGAGTGATTAATATGTTAGATAAAAAAGATCCTTTATATAATCAAAAAATGTCTATAGCTTTAGAGCTTGATAGATTAGATAAAGAAGTTTCTGGTTATGCTCCTGACGACGATTATCTCGACATCATGGAAGACCTAGAAATTGCAATTAATAATTTATATGAAAAGGTAAACATGGTTGATACGGTATATATATTATTTACTTATTAAGATGTCAAAATAATACTTGCGGCTTTAGCCACAAGATACATTTTGGCAAAATAGTAAGCCTATTGGGAAACTAGTAGGTAGTGGCGGTTCTTACCCGTCCAACAAAGACACTGAATTGCTGGAAACTCCTAAAGCTCAGAATGCCCTTGCGGCGACGAAAGTAGAAACAAATTTCTGAGATGGTATATGGTTAAATCCTAAGTACTGCAACAATGGACAATCAGCAGCCAAGTCTTACTATGTAAGAAAGGTTCAACGACTAGACCTCGTGAGGGTCGTACACTATAAGCGTTTGATAGTGGAAGTGGTGTCGCCTAAGTCGTATCTTAATACGATATGGATAAGATATAGCCTGTGCTCGCATGAAAATGCGAGGTGCACATAATGGTGCCGGCTAGGAATAGCGATCCTAGTTGAACGAGACCTCTAATTGATTTTAAAAATATGATTCTAAAATGTCCTGGAAAAATTTTTACTAAAAAGTTGCTTTTTCAGTAAACGTATATTATGATCAGCTTGTAATATAATATCAGAAGGCGAGGTGATTATAATGTACCTAACAACAAAGCAACAAATAAAACATTTAACTAAAGAAGAATATAACATTTTAAGAGAGTTGTGCAGAACAGCAAAGAATTTGACAAATCAAGCAATATATAATGTTCGACAACATTATTTGCAAGAAAAGCAATATTTAAGATATGAATCAAATTATCATGAATTAAAAAATTGTGAAAACTATAAATTGTTAAATTCTAATATGGCTCAACAAACTCTTAAAGACGTTGATCAAATGTTTAAATCATTTTTTGCTTTAATTAAATTAGCAAAACAAAGCAAATATAACTTTAAGCATATAAGATTGCCAAAATATTTACCTAAAAATGGTTATGCAAATTTAGTTATTGCTCAATTTAGAATTAAAGATGATGGTATTTTAACAATTCCATATTCTAATACTTTTAAGAAAAAATATGAAACTAAAATTCAAATTAAAGTTCCTAAAGTATTAGAAGATAAAAAGATAAAAGAAATTCAAATTATTCCTAAATTTAATGCTAGGTTCTTCGAGATTCAGTATACTTACGAAATTCAAGAAGAAGATATAAAATTAAATACTAACAATGCACTGGCTATTGATTTAGGTGTAAATAATTTATGTACTTGTGTTACAAATACAGGAAAATCTTTTATTGTTGACGGAAGAAAGTTAAAATCTATTAATCAATTTTTCAATAAAAGAAATGCAAAATTGCAATCTATAAAAGATAAACAAAATATCAAACAACAAACAAAACAACAATATTTAATTTCTCGAAAAAGAAAAAATAGAGTTGATGATTATATCAATAAAACATGTCGTTATATCATTAATTATTGTTTAACTAATGATATTGGCACTTTAGTAATTGGATATAACCAATCGTTTCAAAATAAAACTAATTTAGGAAAAAAAAATAATCAAATTTTTACTCAATTGCCATTTGGTAAGATACGAGAAAAATTAGAATATTTATGTAAACGATATAATATTAATTATGTTTTACAAGAAGAATCTTATACTTCTAAAGCTAGTTTCTTTGATAATGATGAACTCCCTATTTATAATGCTGATAATCCACAAACATATGAGTTTAGTGGTAAACGTATTAAAAGAGGTTTATATCAAACTAGAGATAATTATTTATTTAATGCAGATTGTAACGGAGCATTAAATATTCTTCGTAAAAGTAAAGCTGTAGATTTAACTATCTTAGGCTGTAGAGGCGAACTGGACACGCCTAAAAGAATAAGGATTTCTTAGGGAATCAAACTTCTTAATAAAATAACTTTATGTTATTTTTAGAATCATATGACTTTAGTCATGTAAGGTTCAGTCTGATGATTATGATAACTCTGTGTTGGGCGTATTTCAATCTCTAGAAAAAGCAGAAGAAAAACGTCAAGAATATATCGATAAAAATTTAATAAGTGAAGATATGATTTTAATTAATACACAACATATTATTCGATAGGAGAACAACTATGAAAGTATTTTTATCTCAGCCTATGCGCAGTAAAACACATGAAGAAATTTTAAGTAATATTCGTGAAGTTCAAGAATTTTTAACTAAATATCTTGACTCTACGAATATTGAAATTATCGAAAGCTATTCTCCTAGCAATAAAGGTAAAGAACCTTTAGTTGCTCTTGGCGATTCTATTAAAGATTTAGCGAAGGCCGATTTGGTCGTATTCTTAAATGACTGGAATCAATATCGTGGTTGTATCATTGAACACCATACTGCTAAGATTTACGAAATTCCTCATATCTCTGTTAAGAGTGAAAATGGATTATTGAAAGTAGTTGAAAAATAATGAATTACGGACAAATTCGTGAATACGATATTGCAAATGGTCCTGGTATTCGAGCTACGTTATTCGTAACAGGATGTTCTCATCATTGCTATAATTGCTTTAATCAAGAATATTGGAGCCATGAAGCTGGAGAATTATTCGACGAAGTGGCTGCGCATAGACTTGTCGATTATTTAAAACATCCTCAAGTATCTGGCTTAACATTATTAGGTGGTGAACCATTTGAAAATGTCGACGGTCTTGTATCTTTTATCAATAAATATTTAAAAGATCAAGATTGGTTTAAGAATAAAGATATATGGTGTTACTCTGGATATACAGTCGATCAAATTATTATGGATCCTAAAAAAGTCGAGCTATTAAAATTAGTCGATGCTTTAGTCGATGGCAAATTTGTCGACGAGTTAAAAGATCCATCTCTTAAATTCAGAGGATCTTCTAATCAAAATATCTGGAAAGTAATATATAAAGATAATAAAATTACTATTGACGAATATAAAGAATTTGTGTAATATAAAAGACTGTATGCATATCGGTATAATGAGTCGAGATATACGTAGAGATATGGGCCCACGGTATGCATACAACATTTAAGAAAGAGAAATTTAAATAATGGAATTAGCTTTAAATAAAATTATTGAATGTTTCGAGTCTCCTATTATTTCTGAAAAAGGTCATTGCACCCGTGTCATTGCTAAAAATAATAATGTAACTTGGTACTTCGATATTTATCAAGATATTGTATTGGCATTTGACGGGATCAATGAACAAGTCGAGCTTAAAACAATTGAAGAGCTCGAGAATTATTTAACAACTTGTTAGCTATGAAAGATTACTTATTTGTATTATCTTTAGCTATTAGTTTATCGCAAATAGCTGAAGCACGATATAATATATTTAACGGACAATTAATAACGGTATTTTATACTTTTATTGTCGTTACATTATTGTATGTATTAGTGTTCTTATACAATAAGTTTCGAGGAAGATAATGAATGTTAATTGGAATGAGGTACATCCTGGTGAAATTATTTTGCATGGCAAAAAACCAGCTGTCTTCATAGGCCTTGTCGATATTCATAATAAAAATATCGACATCCAATATGTAAAAGATGGAAAACAAAAGATTGTTTCATCTGATGAGTGCATTCCAAAAAGATTGTTGGAATCCAAAGAAGAGCACTAATGCTCAGTCATTTGGGAGGATCCGGCACCGCTTTCGCGGCACCGTTCCCTCCCTTTCTCCCCTTTATTTGCCTACAATAAAAAAATCGTGTATAATTAAAGTATAATTACAATATATATTTTAATTAGCGAAAGGAAATCGAATGAAGAAATACGTAGTGTATTCTCCTGACGAAATCTTAATTTTTTTGGATGATCCTAAAGATAAGATTGTGTATAGCATTTTAGATACAGATTGGCCAAATAAAAAGATTGTCGATCAATTCTGTTCTGACTTATCTTATGATCATGTTAAGGCATATGCATTGTTATATAATAATGGATGCATTTCAAAAGAATTTGCCGTTAGTGAATTAACTTTACTAATGAACAAGATTTCTAAAGAAGTAGACAAGATTGCAGGTAAATAAAAGTGAGAAAATTTGAAGTAGTATCTAGATGCAAAAATATGGGAATAGAACTTCCTAAACGTAAGACTAAGAAATCGGCAGGTTATGATTTCTTTGCTATCGAAGACATTGAATTGTATCCTAATAAATTATATGTATTACCGACCGGCGTTAAAGCTGCTATGGAAGATGATGAAGTATTATATCTTCATATCAGATCTTCTGCTGCATTTAAACGTGGAGTACGTATGATTAATAGTGTCGCTGTTATCGATAGTGACTTCTATAATAACGAGACTAACGAAGGTGAAATTTCTTTAGGCTTGTTATCCCATAACGATGATGTCGTACACATTAAAAAAGGTGAATGTGTCGCCCAAGGCGTATTCCATAAATTTTTAATTACGGACGACGATGATGCAGACGGTGAACGCATCGGCGGTATTGGCAGTACTGGAATTTAATAATGCTTAATAAAGACGATGTATTGAAAACTATGTCGTCTTTTTTGCTGCTCAAGAAAGGTTAAAAATGATTAACAATCTTACTAAAGCATGTAAACGTGCATGCACTGATTACAAAGATCTTAACATGTATAAGCTAAACTTTGTATTATTCTTTATGAACGAGCTTCATAAATTTAAACTCGATTCTCCGTTTTTCGATGAAGAATTTATCGAAACAGAAGAATTCGGTCCATATTTACAATCTGTAAAAGATGCGTATGAACCATATGGTTTATTTAACATTCCTCAATTCGGAGCTAATAATATCTTTGAAGAAGAAGAAATTCTTACGTTAAACGAAAGTAATCAAATTGCCTCTGAAGAAGATAAAAAAACTCACGAAGTCATTATTTCTGAATTCCATTATGAAAATGATGGTACTCCAGTATGGACAGAAGCAGACTTATCTTTCGATAATGAAGTCGAAGAAAATATTTATGGCTTTATTAAAGATTCTATGGAGCCATTAAAAATTGAAGCGTTAATGCACATTTATTATAATTTATATAATAAAGTAGTAACGGCTAAAGATTTTGCCGATAAACTGGCGGCCTGGATTGATTGGAAAAATCAAGGTGAGCCTGAACCTGACAAATCTAAACCTATTAAGTCTGTCGATCGTGAAGAAGAAAATTTAGAAATTACTGTCGACGATATTATGGAAAGAATCAAGAAAGTTCGTAATGCTGGTAATATAGAGCATTAGGAGGGATATTCCTATGTCAAAAAAAGAACTTTCTAATAGAAAGCAAGAACTTATCGAACAGATGGATAAGTTTGTTCAAGATTACAATTCTTGGGGCTACAGCGAAGAAGGTAAAATAATCTTCGATAAAGCTATGCATATGTTAGCAACTGATCATGCGATCTATGCTAAAATGCCTATTTTGTGTAAAGGCGAAAATTGTATTTATAAAAACGATCCTTTACATAAAGCAGGACTTGTTAAAGTCGGTGAACCATGTATTTGCGAAACGACTTTAATCGCTCAAAAATTCATGCAATACCAAAAAGAATTTAATCTCGATGAATCGTCCTATACCGATAATGTTCTTGTACACGAATTAATTACATTAGACCTCCTGATTTCAAGGGCAATGCAATATATCAATAATAAAGATTATGATCCTGTTATCGATGTCGTTACCAACATTACTGAAACTGGTCAAGAAATAACTCAACCAATGATATCTAAAGGTATCGAGTTATATACGACTCTCGTACAAAAACGAGATAAAGTATTTGAGTTATTAGCTGCAACTAGAAAAGATAAAATTCGTAATAATGTCGACGACGCAAATCATGACACTGCCCTCATTAATAGTCTTAATGATCCTGATTTCTTCTTATCACAAGAACAAATCGAGGAAGAAAGAAATTCGAGGTTAAGCGCTTATGGCGAAACTGAGTAATGCTTTAGATTTAATTAGCGATGCTTTTAGTACAACAGCAGGTGTCGGAAGATTAGCTTTTGGATCTAATGCAGTCGCTAAAGAAATTGGCAAAACTGGTGCCCCAGCATTTGAACAAGGCATGAAAACATTTATTGGCAACATGAATAAGAACTTAGATGAAATTGGTTCTGTCGAAAGAATCATTAGCCCTAATTATACGTTAGGTCAAATGGCTAAAGGTAGAGCTGCTGGGTTAGATACAACTCAGGCCCTACAATACTCTTATTTAAATAAAGAGTCTAGAGCTATGTTCGATAATCAATTTATGTCGCCAGAATTTGCTCAACGTATGGGCAGCCAAGACAAAGAAGTAGTTAAAGCTGCTAAAGAAGAGTTATCTGCATTCTATAAAGATAATGCTAAATATGACATGACTCGTCTCGGTGCTCAAGGCGTTGTTGCTGGTAGTGTTGCTTATCGTGTTGCGACTGGTGGCGGTTTATATCGTGATAAAAATGGCGAATTTAACGTTATCGGTATCCCGGGTATTTAATTATGCTTAAAGGTATAGTTAAAGGCGTAAAAACTGCCGGCGAAAAAGTTATCGAAGGCGCTGGATACATAGCTAGAAAAACAGACGACGCTATAACTAGTGGAGCTAATAAAGTTATCGATAGACAAGTTTCTAATCTTGAGAAACAAAAAGCAGTTCTTGGAGATATGGGTAGTCAATACTCTAAAGAAGAAGTCGAAGCTTATAGCTCTAAATATCGTCCTATGCGTAATACGGTTCCAGCGATTAAAGATGGTGCTAACGATTACTTTAAAGTTAATAAAGAATTTGTTAGCACTAATCCAGATAACTATTCTATTCCAGATCGATACAAATTAACGGGATATGGTGCTACGATATTAGGTGGTGCAGCTGTATTAGGTGCAACAAATAATACGATCGATGCCGCAATGGAACCGACGTCGACAGCAAATATTGCTTCAGTTGGTACCGTTAATCCTGTCATGTCGGCTAGCTCTGGATTGACGCCACAAAATGCATTCGATAATATGGGTGCATCTGGCGATATTAATTTTGCATTAAGACGTAATAATATTAAGGCACCAGGTACATTATAATGGCAGGTTTAAATATCGTAAAAGGATTAGTCGGTAAAACAAAAGCTGCTGTAGGTACTGTCGGCAATGCAACTAAAAGCATGGGTACAGCCGGTAACTTAATTTGGGATAACAAAATTAACGCCGGCTTAGCTACTGCTAACGCAGTGTGGACTTATAACGATACTCTCGATGAAGGCAATACTAAAGGACAAGCTATTCAAGATGCTGCATTTAGTTTCGGTACAGATATGTTATTAGGTCCATTAGCCGGCATTGCAGTTCAAGCAGCTTATTATGGTGGACCAGCTTTAGTCGGGATCGCTAACGACTTAGCTCAACAAGGTCGTCAGCAAATGCAACAAAGTTATCGTCCATTCTCTTGGACTAATCCAGTTAATTCACAACAATATGCAACTATGAGACAGGCAGGAATGGCCCTAGCTCAACAATCTCAGTATAGTTTACAAACAACTATGATGGGACAAGAAGGTAAAGCATTCCATAAATAATTATGAAAAAAGAACAAGATTATTCAGTAAAAGAACTTATGGCAATGCCTTTGGACGACTTAGTAAGATTAGATTTTACTAAGCTCAGTGAAAAAGGAAAGCTAGTCGTAATTAAACGAGATCCAGTTATGTGGGCTAAATCTTTTATTCAAATCTATAATATTGATTTAGATAAATATGCCCCTTGGACTCCACGTTGGTATCAAGCTGAAATGCTTCGTGACAGAAGTCTTCGTAAAGTATTCCGATGTGGCCGTCGTTGTGTAACTGGTAATCTTAAAATACAAGATCCAGAAACAGGGTTATTTAAAACTGTAAAACAATTATTCGACGAGGATAAAGAATTTAATATTCTTGCTCTCGATGAAAATTTCCAAATTGAAATAGCACCAAATGCTAGAGTTTACGATAACGGTGTTAAGCCAGTATATCGTATAACGACTAATACAGGTCGTACATTTGATGCTACCGATAACCATCCATTCTTAACAGAATTAGGATGGTTAGAATTAAAAGATATTACTGTCGGCGACAATATAGCAATTCCGATGCATCTTAATTACTTCGGTAGTGAATCTATCGAAGAATCGGAATTAAGATTAATGGCACAGAAATTAAATAAAGACAATTCTTCTAATAAGGCAATCCCGAAAGAAGTATTTTCTTTAAATAAAGAATCTATGTCGATCTTTGTATCTGAATTAATTAAAGATGCATATAAAGAAGAAAAAGAGGTCCCTATTAATAGACTATATTCATCTGAATCAGGTGAATTGGCATACCAGTTAGCTCATTTATTAATGAGATTTGGTATTGTCGTAAAAGTCGTTAAGGAGCGAAATTCTTATTTTTTAGGATTTGTCGACAAGAAAAAATATAATCGTATTAAAAATCACTCCCATAAAAATATGTTTTCTGTTTACTATTCATATAAGTTTCAACCGATGACAGATAAACTTAATAAGATGTTTTTGTCTTATTTAAAATATCATGAATTAGGAAAAACTAATTTTGAATATTTAAAAACAGGAAAACTAACTGTTAAAGAATATCTAGAGTCTAAGACTATAAATAAATCAGAAGCAAAAGAACTTGCTGAACATTTAGGCTTCGAAACTATTGAAGATATTCTTAATGGTGACATATTCTGGGATCCAGTTGTATCGATTGAATATCTTGGCGAACAACAAACATACGACGTTTCTGTACCACATTATCGCAATTTCATTGCTAACGATATTATTTCACATAATACCGGTAAAACAGAAACGATGGTAGTAGAAGCATTATATAACGTCTTTACTCGCAAGAACTTTATTCATATGTTTGTAACGCCATATCAATCACAGATTCGAATGATCTTCGATAATATTCGTCAGAAAATAGATAGCTCTGCTCTTATCAAAAAAGAAGTAACGAGAGCTACAACAAATCCGTATTTGTTTGAATTTTCAAATGGCTCTAAAATCGTCGGATTTACGACAGGTGCAAACTCAGGTATGAGTGCCGCATCAATTCGGGGTAACATGCCAGCCCCGTATGTTCAGTAATGAGCATATGCTAAACAGGAGTTAAACCGGGGAAGAACTTTAAGAGCTTGTTAAACTACAACGTAATTGGAAACGATAAGCGTGAACGTTGCGAAAGCAGAAAAAATTAACAAGATGATAATATGGTTAAATCCTAAGTTATCGTTAACAAGAGTTTGTTCCGGTAGGAATGTCCGTATAGGATAACCTCTAACGACTATCCGATTGCGTCGGAGTACCTTCTTTGAAGAAGGGAAAAATACCTGGTCCTTATTATAGGATTAACATATAGTCTGTTCACGTTCTGTAATGGAAGTGCTATGAATTAACATAGATCATTTTAAATGAGAAACGTTATTAAAAAAATTGGCGCGCGGATTCCCTGGTTGGAGTATATATTTGACATTTTAAATGTAATATAGTATTATAATATTGTAAATATTTTATTATAATACGAGGTAATTTAAAATGAAAGAAAAGCTCCAACAAATATTAAATCTTTTATCCGAAGGAAAAAATTCAGAACAAATTTCATTAATTGTTTTTAAAACAAAAAATTGTGTTCAATTTAATCGGTTTTGCAGTGAAAATAATATTGATTTAAAACAATATAAAGCATTTAAATATATGGATAAAGAATGGCTTACAGAACAGTTAAAAAAATATGACGATAGTCCAACTATTTTATCTAAAGAACTAAATATGCCATTAACTTCTGTAAATCGATATGCAATAGAATTTGGGTTAAGAAAACCAAAAAAATCTATTGCGTGGATAAATCCTGTAAATAAAAAATATTTTGATGAAGTAGATGATTTTAAGAAAGCTTATTGGTTAGGTTTTATTATGGCTGATGGTTACACTTATAAAACTCCTAATCGTGAAAAATATGAATTAGCAATTAAAATTAAATCTACTGATATTGATCATTTAAAAGAATTTGCCAAAGACATTGAATTTCCAGAAGAAAAAATCACTATTGGTTCTGGTAAAAGAAATGGTAATACTAACTATTATTGTTCATTAAGAACTTATAATACATATTTAGTAAAAACTGTTATGAATAAACATAAAATTGTTCAAAATAAAACTTATGTACAATGCTTGCCAGACAGTATTCCAGAAGAATATATCTCTGATTTTATAAGAGGATATTGGGATGGAAATGGTAGTATTAAAAAAAGTGGTTGGTCTGCATGTACAATGTCATATCAATTAATAGAATCTTTTGCAAAATATTTTAATGAAAATAATATTGAATACACTTTAACAAAACAATTATGTAAAAGTGGAAACTATTTACATTTAATAAGAATAAGAAGTAAGTCACATGAAGATTTTATTAAATTAATTTATCCTCCAGAAAAATATGCTTTAAAAAGAAAATATGATTTAATATATACGAGTCCACAGAATTAACTTCTGTGAATATAACTTAATTGCTGGGAACTCCGAAAGGACAATCAGCAGCGAAATCTTTATTTTTTTAAAGAGACGTTCAACGACTATCCCTTGGCTCGCGCCTTAAAAATGAGCAATAGGAGTACGGCCTAAGTAGGTGGGTGAGAATCCCTTAAATGGAAATGGTTATCTTTAATTAATTTAAAGAAGATATAGTCTGGCCTAGTATGAAAATACTAGAAGGGTTTAACGGAAACGGTTAAATTCGTAACAAAGCGTGGATTTCACTGGATTAACATTTGGTCCAGTATAAATTACTTGAATTGCTGAAATATCCATAAGGACAATCAGCAGCGAAATCTTATTTTTTAATTAAGAAACGTTCAACGACTATCCCGTAATGGGAGTACATTGCAAGCTATTGGCAATGGAAGCAGGTAACATTGATGATATAGTCTGATCTCAATAGTAATATTGAGCTGTTATTAAATTAACGGTATCGATGTAGCAAATCGATATGAACAAAAATGGAAATGGATTATCTAGGCGAAGGTGATTTTGATACTGTATACGCTCTTTGTATGGAACGTGACACTATCGGATTAACATGCTCTTCTACACCAACTGGTAAACGATCTAAGTTCTACCAAATTTGTACCGATCGCTCTCTGGGCTTCCAAGAGCACTACCATCCGACACAACATAATCCTATGTGGTCAGATGCGATGGAAGAAGAATTTAGAAATACATACGATCAAAATGCGTATGCACACGAAGTATTAGCAGAGTTCGGTGTCGAAGAAGCTGGTGTATTCGATAAAAATAAATTAGAAGAAGCTACTCGCATAGATAATTATACTTATTTTGATAAGGAATTTTATAAGCCGGTATGGCCGGACTTAGACGATTCTAACGTAAAAAAAGTTCATATACTTCCTCCTGGAAGAAGAACTTATACGCCTAATCCATTTAGGACGATAGGCGTGGACTGGGACAAAAGTCAGGCTCCGACATCTATACTGGTGTTAGAGTATGATCCTTCATTTAATAAATTTAGAATTATTAATCGTACCGAAATTGAATCTTCAGAATTTACATTTGATAAAGCCGTGAAAAAAATTATAGATATGAATGCTATTTATAATCCTAGCTATATTTATATAGATCGCGGTTCTGGTAAAAAATTGCCCTTTATATCGTAAGTGAATTATATGATATAAATGTAGTGCGGTATTAAGCGAGAAACCTAAATTAAGTAATTAGTATGGTAACTCGAACCGAAGACTTATTTTAAATAAGTCAGGGGCAGAGCATAGCAAGTGAAAAGATATAATCTTGCCAAGAGCCCGCACCGTGTATTCACGTTATTTAACACGAAAAAGTATGCCGACCTTATAGGAAACTATAAGAACTAAGAGATAAAAAACTCTTAGGATAACAATGTGGAGTATCAGATGGAGTCTCTTAAGATTTACGGTAAACAACATCCAGAAACTGGACTCGATAAAAAAGTTAAGGGCTGGATGTTCTCTGAAAAGATCGATATTCAAGATCCTGTTACCGGCGTTTTAGAGAAAAAGCACTTGAAACCGTTTATGGTGAATCAGTTGTCTATTCTTATCGAACGTGGTAACTTAATTATGAGTCCTTACGATAATGTAATTTTTAAACAATTAATCGATTATCGTGTCGAAAAAATTACGGCGGCCGGTGTTCCAGTTTATAATAGTAATAACGAACACTTTGTCGATGCGTTAGGACTTGCTTATTTAGCATTCGTAGAACATTTCCCTGAATTAACGAAGCTCGTAAAAAAGGCATCTCACAATATAGCATACTCTATTAATAAAGGATCTATATTGCCGACATATGAAAAACGAGATTTAGATAATCCTTGGGAAGACAAAAAGAAAACGTATGAGTCTTCAGATGAAGCTTGGCGAAAGTTAGGTCCGGGCGAATCATTCGACCGTCCATCCAGAAGAATATCTCATACACGAAATAAATTTAGTCGTACATTATTTTAGGAAAATATGGAAGACAATAATAAAATTATTTATCGTCCCGATATACAACCTAAGCGACATTATGAAAGTGACGCCACTTTCGAAAAAACTCCTTCTAGAGTGTTCAACGATCCTATTCCTTGGACACCGCTAGAAGAAGTTAAGAAAAGTGAAGTCGATGAATTATTGGCCGATTTAAAAACGGTATATAATTTATTGCCATACTTTCCAATTCAGATTAGGCCAATTATCGAGACGATGATCGTAACAATTACGACCGATACGATTATTCGTATCGATCCTCCAGATCCAAAAACTCCTCTTCCTCCAGAACCGGAAGATCCGAATAATTTTATTCCGGTAGAACCTAAAGTTCCAGAAACTCCGGAACCTACTATACCGAAACCACAACCAAATAACGATGACGAATTTGGGTTCCCCGATATTCCGATTGTCGATATTAAACAAGAGCCATCTGAAAAGATAGACAAACTTGTATATCGATGGACGAAGAGTAATCTGGTTAGAATTAAAAAACACTGGATCGATAAGTTAAAAGATTATCTTCAAGATTACTTATCTAAAATGTTTCATGCCGTTCAATTATGCGGAGCAGAAGATTTAACGATATTATTATTAGCATTTGATGGTTTAGCCGTTAAAACTACGTCGGGTAAAAAATGTAAAGTAGCTCATGATAGCATTGTTCGTAATGAATTAATGATTCGTGAAAAAGCTAAAATGATGGCTAAGTTATATGGTGCCGACGAATTAATTAAATTTATGCGAGCAATTGAAGCGGCTTCTCAAACACGTCAAGAATATTATAATCATGAATTCTTATCATATTGCCCGACAATGTTAAGCCAATACGAAAATGATTTCTTAAGAGAAAATCGTGCAGTCTACGATCAGAAATATGTTAATAGTGTATATCAATATAATAAACTATTGATGTCGTCGACAGAACTAACAAAAGATGTCTTCGATTTAACTGTTAATAGTGCATTTGCAAAAGGTGTATTAATTAATAATAATATTAATCCGTTTGAGAAAACGCCGGAACCAGATCCAGTCTTTTATTTAAATAATTTAGCTCCTGACCCTGGTAAGGTTGGTGCGAATGGATTATCTAGTACCGGTAATTATGGTAACTTGAAACCTGGTTCATTATCTGATAGAATTATTAATGGTAGCGGAGGTACTGGAGCAATCGATACAGACTTTACAAAAGCAGTTGCATCTGGCTTAGTCGGACAAACAATGGACAACGGATCAGTTGGCTGTGTAGAATTTGCTACTAAATTCGGTTCTTATTTCTCTAAATTCTTAGCTGATGAATTATCTAAAGGAACTGTTAACGTCGATGTATTGATGCAAAATGCTAGAGCTGCCGGATTACAATATGTGACTAGCGGAACACCGGCAAAAGGTGATATAATAGTATATAATAACAGCACCGATGGTTATAACCATGTCGTTATTGCCGATGGGCAAGGCGGTTATTATGGTAATTCATCTTCACAAAATAAAGGCGTCCATGGTAGCGACTTCCATGAAATGGGTGGTTGGACAAATTATGCCGGGTTCATTTCATTACAAGGAAAGTAAATGAAAATATCAGATTTTTATGAGGCTGAACAGCCCAAAAAGAAAAAAGATTCTGTCATTGGCAGAGCAGTCAGCACTGTTAAAGAAAATCTTATTAAGGCGAAAGCAATAGCTTTCGGCCAATTTAATCGACGAGGATCTAATCCAGGTTCTCGTACATACGATTTAGAAAGAATTAAAAATGCAATTCTTACCGATTCATATTTATCGGTAGCAATTAGAAAATTTTCTCAGCTCATTACTAAAGCTGGATATCAAATTAAATCTAAAAATGAAGCTGCGGCTGATTATATTAATGATAGATTGCGTATTATAGAATTTCGTTCTAAAATTCCTTTCTATGTTTTAATAACTTCTATTGCAAAAGACTTGTATACTTTCTCAAATTCGTATATAATAAAAACTAGAGATAATGATACGCAAAAATTTGGAGTTAAAGCAGATCAAATTTATAAAGGCGGTTCGATCTCTGGTTTATTCTTAGCAGATCCTTGCAACGTTACAGTACAGCGAGGAGACGATGGAAGAATTGATCATTACCTTATTGACGGAGAAGAATATTCTCCTAACGATGTAATTCATTTGTATATCGATAAAATGAATAATGCCGAATATGGCACTTCTAGAATGTTTACCGTTTTAGAAGATGCATCCATGTTGCGGAAAGCTGAAGGATTGGTTATGACGATATTATATCGTTTCGCCACTCCTATTTTGCATATAAAAGTAGGTAACGTTGCCGAAGGTCAATATGCTACTCAAAAAGAAATTGACGATGCAAGAAATGCTTTTCAAGATATGCCGAATGATGGTTTTATCGTGACGAACGAAAGAACGACAATTACTTCTGTTACTCCAGATATGAAAGCTAACGATCTATTAAATTTCTTATCGTATATGGAGCAACGTATATTTACTGGTCTCAATGCTTCAAAATCTTCTATGGGTCGAGGTGGTGGACAATCCTCAGCCGATAATACGGAAGCATTAATGCATGACGAAGTAAAAGCATTCCAGAATATAATTTCTTCTTTTATCGAAAAGTATTTATTTACTGAATTATTATTAGAAGGTGGATTTAATCCATTAACCAATAAAGACGATTATGTTTCTTTCGACTTTAACGAAGTATCGATCGATACAAAAATTAAAGTTGAATCTCATACGATTCAAAAATATCAAGGTAACGTTATTACTCTTGAAGAAGCTCGTCGTGAACTTGGCTTCGATAACGAAGTATCTGAAACAGATATGTATGCATTTAAAGTTACATTGGAATCTCAATTAGAACAAATTGATGCACAAGCAGATGCATCTATTAAAACATCCAAAGAAACAATGCAATTACAACCGTCTCAACAAACAAGTAAAGACGGTTTAGATGAACGTAGCTTTAATGGGAAAAAGAAACAATCGACTCCGAATAAATACTTCTCTAACGATGCAAATCCTCAAAATCAAAATACAATTCAAGACAATCCTATTGCAAAAGAATTTGTAATAAAGGAGTCTTTAGAAGATAATATTAAAGATTATGAGAAAAATTTTAGCGATATACACGCAAGTTACAATCGACTAGGTAATATATTGGCGAGTCGTGGCTCTACAAAGCCTGTAGTTACCGAACTCTTGAAAAAGTTAAATAAACATTTGTCAGAGTCCGCAAGGCGTGGTGTTAACGATTCACATGCGAACAATAAAACTAATGGAAAGATAATTGATCCGATAGTCGATTCATTTGAAGACTATTCTTCAAAAAAAATTAATAAGATAGTTGAAGATTTAAAATCTGCGACAAAAAACAATAAAGATAAAATATACATCGATAATCAACTTTCGAAAACAGAATATCGATTAAGATTCTTATGTGATTATCTCACAAAGAAATCTTATTGGTGGAATTACGTTCAACAATGTAAAACTGACGGTGTAAAAACAATCGAAATTCAGTTCGAAAATAGCGATCATCAAAATGGCCGCATGACCCATTTCGATATCGACAAGATTACTATCGAAGATATTCCAGCTTACACTCCATATTGTAAGTGCTCAATTAAACCGATAATGAAAGGATAAACATGGAATTCCGTGAATATCTTGGGTTTAATCCTGTAGACGTTAAAGAGTCCGCAGTCGCACACTCTCATTCTTTATCTAACAACGTTAAAGCTAAAGGATTAAAAGTGGAGATAGAAGCACTACATTTTTATCCGTATGCTACTCGTAATGATACACGTTATTACGAATCTGCGATGAGAGAGTCGTTGCATAAATGGACTTATCCTTATAACATTCCAGTTATTAAACATCATAACGATGAAGATGGTGAAACGATTGGTCGTGTTATTAATGCCGAAATCAGAGAATCTCAACGATTACCTGGTACTAAAGCATTAGTATTAACTGCCGATATTTTAACACCTGACGCTCAAGAAGAAGTTAAAAATGGATTGTTAGATACTGTAAGCATTGGCGCTCGCGGCGACGAAGTTCGTTGTTCTATTTGTGGACAAGATTTAGCGAACGACGGTCTATGTGAGCATGCTCGAGGAACTAAATATGACGGTGAGATGTGTTATTGGGACTTTAAGAAATTAGAGCCTAAAGAGCTATCTTACGTTATCGTTCCATCTGATGCATATGCTAAGAATATTAAAGTATATGATGATAATGCAGAGCCGGCTCAAGTAGAACCGGTTCTTCCTATTAGCTCATTAGAAGGAGAACATGACGGCAATAAAATTGTCGTTAAAGAACACATGGAAAAAGAACCTAAAGTAACTCCAACAGAAGTCGAAGCAAAAGAATCTGTTGAATTAACTCCAGCTCCTGCTGAAGAAGAAAAAGAAACTCCAGCTAAAGTTGAAGAACCTACTGAGGTTAAAGAATCCGAAGATACTAAATTCGAAGAACTTTCTGCTAAAATTCAAGAGCTTATCGAAGCTAAAGAACAAGTAGAGAAAGATTACAAAAATTTAGCTTCTGATTTCTTAGCTTATAAAAATGAAGTTCGTGAACAACTTCAAGCTGTTGTATCTTCTAAAGAAGAATTGCAAGAAGCAATCAATTCTGTGAAAACTGTTAAAGAAGGTCTTGAAACTTTACGCTCTGAAAGCGAAAAAGCTTTGCAAGAAAACGTAACAGCTGTAAAAGAATCTTTGGAAGAAAAAATTAAAACAATTGAACTTTCCACTTCCAAAGTCGAAGATCCTGTAAAGAAAACTGAGGTTAAGCCAGTTGTCGAAGTAACTGAATCCTTATCCGATCTTTACAAATATTTTAAATAATAAGGAGCTCTATTACAATGCCTAATTTTGATCTTGGTAAAGGCCCTAATCGTTTCACCACTGGTTCTAACGGTAAAGTATTCAAAGGCCTTGGTTTCAAAGCTTTCAATAATGAAGAACGTCGTGTAACACGCACTCAAGTTCGTTTGAACACTGCAAACCATGACACTTCTAACGTATCCTACTGGTTAGATTCTCGTTTGCCAGTTGCGTTCCGTTATAACTATGCAGAAATGTACAACCAATTGGTTATTCCAAAAGGTCGTATCGTTGCTGTAGATCCTGACGTAAAATCTGCAAAAGAAAACCCTGAAATTTTCTTAAACGTATTAACACTTGCTAACGGTGGTTCCCCTGTTCGTTTGCGTAAAGCTGGCGATACTTATAATGCTGCTACTGGTCTTGTTTCCCCTGTAGGTGCTGGTCAACCATTAGAAAACATCGATGTTGAATGGACACCAGTAAACGCTGCAGCTTATACTGCTGATTTCTATCAACCATTTGCTGGTGGTAAAGGTCCTCGTACTTTGGCTACTGATGCTGGTTTAGAAAAAGATAAAGTTACTGGTCTTTTAAAAGAAAACGGTAAACCATCTATGGCTCATCGTGCTGGTAACGTGCCTATTGGTATCATGTCTCGTAACGAAGCAACTCGTGATGAAAACGCTTGGAATGGCATGACTCCTGGTGCTATTAAAACTGACGTAATGGTAGAATTGCCTCACTTCTTGTTCAAAGACAAAGCGGAGCAAAACCCTTGGGGTTCCGCTTACGGCGCATTCTTGCCTGGTGACCTAGTAAAATCTGATGAAAACGGCCGTGTCGTTAAATCTCCATTGTCCGACGAAACTCTTCTTGCTGCTATGACTCCTGCTGAAGTTGAATTCGAACGTCAACAAGTTATCGGTCAAGTACACGAAGTAAATCCTAACTTGGTTCCTGAAGGTTCCACTAAATGGATGAAATGGGCTATTGGCGATCAAGAAGAATTGGCTCAATATGCAGCTGATGGTTATGGTCGTTCTTACCGTCGTGGTGAAGATGTTTACGAAGATTATGCTTACTTCCGTGGCATGGATAACTACGAATACAATTCCTTATACTCTAACCATGACTTGAACATGAATGCTTCCAATAACAAATTGGATATTTATGATTCTCGTATGGGTGCTAAATATGAATACATCGGTATTCCTGGCTTAACTGACGGCCGCAATGTTGCATCTACTGAATTGAAAGACGTTCTTGTAGGTCAAATGCATGCTGCTGAAGCTGGTAAAGAATACTTAGATTTCAACTTCCAAGTTCCAGATCGTTTTGTAAAACCTGGTACACTTCAAATCTCCATTAACGGTTCTGCTTATACTCCTGTAGTAAAAGGTGGTTTAATCGCTAATGCATTCGAAGTAGTTCACTATAATACAGAAGACAACTTGCTTCGTCTTAAAGTTGTAGATCGTTCTGCAGCTGACGCTATTATTAAAGCAGGTCCTAAAGAAACTGTTGATGTGAAAGTTTCTTATACTCGTGAAGGTCTTGCAGGTGTTCCTACATTTATGGATTGGGACGGCTGTGTAGGCGCAGTTAAAGTATTGTTGCAAAAATAATAGGAGTAACGCATAATAATGGCTATTAATATTAAAGAATTTTTGGAAGATGTTAATGTAAAGCGTTCTGCTGCGGTTGAAACTGCTAAAAAAGAAGGCTTGTCTCCAGAACAAATTACGGAATCCGTAAAAAAATATGACATGATGAAAGATATGGTTGGCAAATTAAATAAACAAAATTTGTCTGACAAACATTTCTCCATCAAAGAAACAATTATGACAACAGACGTAGTTGATTTGGTTCCTCGTATCATCGAATCTAAAATGATCGAAGCTGAAGATACTCAATCTGTTATCTCTCCATTCTTCACTAAAGTTCAAGCTGGTAACACTAACGGTACTGTAGTAGTACCTATCATTGGTGAATTGCAAGCTCATGAAGTTGCCGAAGGTGGCGCTTACAATGATGAAGCTGTAGAAATCAATACTTTAGAATACAATTCCATCGAAGTTCGTCCTAAAAAAATCGGTCTTAAAGTAACTCTTTCCGAAGAAGTTATCATGGACTCCTATTGGGACATCATGGAAGCTAACCTTTCCCGTATTGGTGGCGCTATGGCTCGTTATAAAGACGAATGGTGTGCTCGTGAATTCTCCGAACACGGCCATGTAGTATTCGATAACGCTTTGGCTGCTCAAAACCCAGATGCTGCTACAACAGGTCTTGGCGAAGATTCCTTGCCAAACAACACATTGTCTGTTGAAGACTTTATGTCTATGTGCTTAGCTTTGATGGCTAACGATAAAACACCTACAGACGTAATCATGCATCCACTTTGCTGGTTGGTATTTGCTCGTAATGCAATGGTAGGCCAAGGCTTAACATTCGGTGCTATGGGCGCTATGAATGTTAACCCATTCGGTACAACTCAAGGCACTGGTGGTTTCGCTGGTTTATCTAACAACATGGGTCCTCAACAATTCGTATTGAACGAATCTCAAGCACGTTTCAATTTGCCAATGCCAATTAACGTAATTTTGAGCCCACGCGTTAAATTCGATAAAGCTAATAAAACATTCGACATGTATGTTATTGACCGCAACAACATTGGTGCGATCGTACAACGTGAAGACTTGTCCGTTGAAAAATGGACTAATCCTGAAATCGATGTTCGTATTATCAAAGCTAAAGAACGCTATGGTATCGGCATCATGGATAACGGTAAAGGTATCGCAGTTGCTAAAAATATTTCCGCAATGCCATCCTATCCACGTCCAACTGTTGTTCGTGTAACTGAATAATAGTAGTTAACTGGAGGAGCTTTTCGGAGCTCCTCCTTTTTAATTTAAACAAAAGGAATTTATATAAATATGAAACAACAACATGAAGTAATTGCCATTGTTAAATTGGCCTCTGGAGAAACTGGCTATTGGGATCGCTTGTCTCGTATGCGTTTATCTCGCAAAGAGCCTTACGGTTTCATCCATGAAAAGATGGATTTAACTAATATTCGTAAATCCGTTCGCATGGGTCGTCTAGTATTAGTATATGGAATCCTTCCTGCAGAGCAAGGTACATATTCTCCACTTATTCGCAAATTAGTTAAGTCTACTAATTATGATATCGTTTCCTCTGGTTTTGTTAATACAGAAGAAGCTAAAGAACGTGTGGCAGAAGAAGCTAAACGCTCTGGTATTATCTCTGAAAGTATTGTAGCAGAAGCTCCTGTCGTTAAAACAGAAGAACCTGTTGCTGAAGTTAAAAAAGAAGAGGTGACTGAAGATGGCTTGCAAGAAAAAGGGCAAAAAGGGCTGCAAGTAGAATCTGAAGCGAAAGCCGAAGAAACTGTTGCTCCAGTAGAAACTCCTGAAGAAACTTCTGAAGAAGTAGAGTCTACAGAAGAAGCTACTGAAGAAAAACCTAAAAAACGTGGTCGCAAAAAAGCTAGTAAATAAGGTGTAGCATGTTTAAAGAATTTGCTTTGGTCGACATGGCAGTTAATCCTATTGAAAAGCAAATTAAACTTTTCTTTACTGGCAATGTCGATCCAGACACTATTAATAGCGATACAATCGCTATGGTTCATGCTGAATCACAAAAAATATATCGTTTGAAATATCGTACAAGTAAAAAATTAGTTATTATTACTGTATTAGACGACGTTCTCCCAAATGAAGAATATCGTCTCGATATTAATAGAACGATTAAAGATATTACTGGTGCACCATTACAATCCAGTTTAATTAGACACGTATATTTTAATACAAGTATTTATTCTAATGTTCGTATTCTTAGTCCAGCTAATCACGAATTAGTCGATGGTACTTTTAATTGCCAGTGGCAAGAAATACTTCGAGACAAACGAAGAAAACCTGTATTAGAATATCGGCTGCAAATTGCCGACAATAGTTTATTTAACCCTGTTGAAATAGATACAATAGTAGTCGATAAACAACAGATTAGTTTTCCTAAGTTAAATAAACAACAACAATATTATATTAGAGTACGTGTCGAAAAAGACGGTGAGTTTGGTGCATGGTCTGAATTGGCTACGTTTACTTACGATGGCCCTGAACGTATTAAAGATCGACTTGAAAAAGCCGAAGAAAATCCTCATAAAATAGATCCAGTATCTATTTGGGCACCATATAATTACAAACGTAATATGCACAACAATAAAGTTAATCTCGATCAAAATCCTACGCCTTCTGGCTCTATGACAAAAGACGAAATTAACGATGCTACTTCTTTAGGATTATCTAATGAAGTAACAAATGCATCTGGAAACACATCGACAACAGCATTAACTCCTGAAACAATCGAAAAGATTATGAAGGATGGTAATGCTAATAATGCTGCTACGACTATTAAATTAGCAGACGGCACTATTATTACAAGAGCTACTGCTGGTAAACCTGGTGTCGTAGTCGATGAAACTCCTGCCGATCAAGATATTAAACCAGTAATTATTCAAGAATTAAAAGTAGTTCGGCGTCCTAGACAAGGTACTGACGATGGGTTTGTATTTGAATTCGATGCCGAAATTAAAGATGAAGGTATTCTACAAAATATCGAAATCATCAGAAAGGATTTCTAATGGCAGAGCCTTTTGAGTATACGATATTTGGTAATCGTTTAGAACTTAAACCTGTCGGCGGAACTAAACCTGATTCTTTATACGAAATTAGAATTAAAAAATTAGAATCTGTCGACGGGAAAAAAGTATTAAAATATCAAGTCTATACGGTAGCATCAGAACAAATTAGTAATTTTTATACGCTTGGCGATGTTAATTATCTAATCAATGTATTCGATGCTAGTGATACAGAAGTATTATACGCATTAAAAGAAGCAAGTCGGTTTGCTCAGTTTCTATTAGATCAAATTCCTGGTTATGAAAATAGAGCCGACTTACCTTATCTTTTACAACAATTTTGTAAATTAAGAGCAACGTTAAGTCTTGTAAGTAAACATGCTGTAACAACTTCTACTTCTGGTAAGATATCTGGTCATATCGGTAATATTAGTTTTGGGTCTACTGAATCTGGTGGTTCTAGTTCTTCTAGTTCTAACGGAAGTGGTGCTCCATCTTTATCTGATTTAATTAAAATGATTAAAGCAGAAATGGAGATTTTCCAAAAATTAATTGTCGATCCAACTTATCTTACTATGGGTAGAGCTGAACCTCGTGTCGGAAAACGTTCCTACACTGAAGCTCGTAAGTTACATACATTCCCGACAGACTTGTTAGATAATTTATCACGTTCTCTTAAAGCATTGAGGAAAACATAATGAAAAACCTCGATGAACGCATTAATGGGTTGATCCAATTAATGGAAGTTCCTGTATGGTTAATTCAAGCAAATAAACATATTAATTGCACATGTATGGATCCAGTTTCAAAACATGGCGATCCATTTTGTGAGAATTGTTTAGGTCTTGGACATAAAATAACGATACGGGAAGCGCGTGCGCACATTCAGCCATTATTCTCGACAGACAGTGCCGATAATAAATTATTCTTAATGCGTGGCTACGATATTTATCTTAGAAATGAATTTCCAGTTTTCCCTGGAGATATTATTGTCTTTAAGGATAAAATTATAAACGTTACCTATGTAATGGATTGGTATTCCAATACTATGGACTGTGTTTATTATCAAGCTAATGGTGTCGATTATAAACGAAATCCAGAAGCATTTATGAAAAACTTTAAAGCATTGATCGGAGGTGTTTAGATGGACGATAAGCATACTAGCTTATTAATTATCGGCAACTCTGATTTTACGAATAAAACTTGCAAGATCGAAAAATTCGATTTACTCTCACAAGTCGAAGAAGAATACGGTAAAGATTCTGATTTATATCAAGCGTATACGATAGCTAAAAATTATGGAGCGCCATCCATATATTTAGTTAATATGAGAACAATATCTGATTTTCAAAATATAGCAAAACAACTTATCGATTACGACTTCGCTTATATTTGTCCGACTCAGATTAAATTCTCTGATAAATATACTGACCGATATAATAAGAATCTAACCGAACATTATTTAAATTTATTATCTTCTTCTTGCGTAAAGAATAGAAGTTTTATTTTTGCTACAGATAATCATAGTTCTCTATATGAAGATATCGATGCATTTAATAAAGATTATAATAATAAGTTAGCAGAGTATACTGCTATTAATAATAAGAACAAATACTTAGATAATATAATTTTTGTCGGCAACAACCTGAAATATGTGCACTTCTGTAATATAGTTGTAGCTGCGAAATTAGCAGCCACGCCTATCAATAAGTACCCCGATTTTGATGATGAGGATACTGACTTTATCATAGATTATAAAGACATGCTTCCTAATGTTTGTTATTTCAAAAATAACTATCGGACTGGTACTACCATTGAAAATTTAGTTAACTTATCTGACGAAAATCCAAATAAATCTGTTATGGTAATGCGAATTATTAATTACTTAATCAGAGAAATGGATTTCGAAGAATATATAGGTAAGAACTACCGTAAATTTTATTTAAATAAAATAAAAGAGCGGTTAGATAATTTACTTAAAGATAATGTTGGCTTTGTTCTTTACGATTATCATATCGATAGTATTGAAGAACAAATTAGTAATCATGGATATGGTGTGGACATCATTTTACGATATACATTATATCCATTATTTACAACAGAATCTTATACTGCGGAGCAAAGACTATGACACAAGAAATTAATGAGCGTTTTGTACTTGACCAAGTACGTCGCCAAAAAGAACAATTGGTTGCAGTCACTAATCCCGGTAGGATACTGAATAGTCGAAAACGTCTCGACCGATTACGGGCTGACAGTTCCATTAGTTTCGACGAATTTATTGCGTTACTCGTAGAACTCGTAGAGAAAGCATTTCGTGAAGATAACGTAAAGATGAGTCCTGATGAAGGCGTTACGATTAACGACCGAGATCAGGAAATTAATCATCCTTATATTTTCTTTAAAATTATTAGCGGTGTACCTGCTAAGGATTTAAAACCAAGATTAATGGAAACGACTATTCGTCGCGCTCCAGGAAATCCTGATTATCGCCCAGACGATAAATATCCTGTTAAAGAAAATATTGAAGAAGAAGGTGTCGATGTGTATCGTCATGCATTCAGATACGTCATCCAATTTGACATCTTCGCAACTTCATACGACCAAGCTAATAAAGTTCTTAAAGAATTTGAAGAGCTCATGGTAGACTACACCGGTTATTTAAAAATGCGTGGTGTATCTGAATTACTTTATGATCAACGCTTAACTGACGAATCATACGTTATGTATCGTGAAAAATATTCTATTAGAAGTGTTCGCTATACTTTAAACATCGATAAAATGTATGTTGTAACTAGCAAACTTATCGAACGTTTACTAAATCTTGGTAAATAATTTCTTAAGAGGTTTAAATATGGCTTTCACCTTTAAAGAGGAAATCCTTCGAGATCTTCCTGGTGTATTCGTCGAAGTCAATTCTGTAAAGAAAAAACTTTATGACGATTCTCAATTCGGTACAACTGACGCAGTTCTTTGTATCGGTACAGCATTTGATGGTCCTAACGGTGTTCCAGTACCTATTTATGATCCAACATATGCTAAATATACTTACGGCGATACTTATGATCGCACAACTAAACGTGAAGTAGACTTGACTGCAGCATTGTCTGATGCTTACAACTCTGGTTGCCGTACTCTTTATGGTTTCCGTATTGGTGGTTCCGAAGCTCAAAAAGATTTTAAATTACGTTCTGACGATACTCTTCGTTTACGTGTAAAATCTCGTTTCCCTTCCAACAAAGCAAAACAAGTATACTTTACTTTCGATAACACTCCTGGTCAAGAAGTTTTCACATTGTATAAACCAGTTTCTAAAGCAACTGCTTATGAACGCTATAATGCGATGGTTAACGATGAAAACGAAATGATCAAAATCGATATTCAATTAGGTTTGATGGGTGCAGGCTTCACTGCTGACACTACTATTAGCGAAGTAATTCGTTACATCAATAAACACCAATTGAATAACGTTGTAACTCTTTCTATCGTAAACAAAAAAGGCCAAGACGTTACTCTTCGTAACGACTCCTATGATTTGGCTATGGGTTCTATTTTCCCTGGTACATATTTCATCGGCCGTAAACGTTCTTTAATTCCATGCCGTACAGAAGTTCGTACACATGTAATTAAAAATAAGAAATCTCCTAAACCTTTCAGTTCCTTCTCTGGCAAGTATTTCCATACATTGCGTATTAATACTGACGTTAATGCTGAATATCCAATCTATTCTGTAATGGATAAAGATTTGAATGAAGCTTTCGTAACTGTTGGTTTGAAAATGTATTCTCATAACGATTATCTTTTGACTCCTGGTGCATCTGCATTAGCGTTCGAAGAAGACGATAAAGATTATGAAGATACTAATATGACTAACTTCCAAAAATACATGAAGTTAGGTTCCGGTTTTGCAGTAACTGCAACTGCATTCCCTCGTACAAACTCTACTGGTCAATATTTAACTCCTCGTGTTAAAGAATCTGAAGTAAAAGATAAACAATACATCACAGCTATTGGTGAAGGTGCTTATTCTGTATTGCAAAATGCTGATATGCCTTATCGTGTATTAGGCTCTCAAATCTGTGCTGACACAGTAATCGGTGGCCGTTTACCTAAACCAAAAGATTTCTTAAAAGCATTCCCTATCGATGTAGCTATGGTTAATACTGTAGCAGCAGGTGCTCCTGTAGTCGATACAGAAATGTTTAAATTAACTCCAGTAGTTAACACTAAAGATGTAAAACACGCACCTCGTTCTTACAAATTTAGTTTCGTAAAAATCGAAGATGCTGATGCTATCGTTGACGATGCTATTTATCAAAACGAAGTATTTACAGTAATCCCGACTGTAGCTAATGAAGCAGCTCTTGATTTAGATAATAAAACTTATGAAGTCGGCCAAACATTCTTCTTACAAGATACTAAAGAAGTTAAATCTATTACATTTGACGGCAAACTTCAAAATGCAGTATCTGCTCATCAAAAATTCAAACATTTCGTAACTAGCGATAAAATTATTGAAGCTGAACCTGCTACTGGTAACACAGTAACATTTAAAGACATTACTGCTCTTACAGATCTTCAATACGATACAGCTATGAACGGTTTGTTGTCTGATGCTGATGCAACTACTGCTGCATATTATGCAACTACAGCTGCTGCTTCTGCCGCAACTGCTGGTACTGCTAAATATGTATTGTTGTCTGTAAACGACGTTCTTTATGTCGGCAAATATGACGGCGGTCAAGTAACTCCAATTGGTGAATACGATATTCTTATTAATAAAGAATCTCGTGACGACAAAGTTTTAGCTTACGTTGAAAACTTCGATTGCGTAGACAACCGTGTTATTATTTCCGTAACAGATTTCAACTATCGTACTGTAGCAGAATTCATTTCTGACTTAAAAGATAACGTAAACTTCGCAGATACATTTGCTGTTGAAATGACAGATAACGGTATCGTAGAAAAAGACGCTCTTATCGAAGAAGTATTGGAACCAATCTTGGTTGGTGGTAAAGTAGCGTTAGCCGATCTTAAAGCTGACCGTACAATCGATTACGATTATACTATGCGTATTCCTTACCGCACTCCAGATAACTTCGCTCGTCAATTCGCTCAACATTGTATGTATACAGAATTAAAAACTGCACATACTCATGGCGTAATTGGTATGGAACGTATCTCTGACTACACATTGTCTGGCGTAGAACAAAAATTCCAGGACCTTAAAAATCTTGATTTACATCTTGATTTGAAACGTGCTAACGGTCAATCCGTAATGGACGATGACGGTATGCCTGTCGATATCGGTCGTGCAATTTCTTGTACTTTCTTCCAAAACAATGTGCCTGTTTACAACTCTACTTACGCTTATGTAGGTAACGGTGCTGGCGCTTATGCTGGCATGGTTTCTGCATTGCCTGTAGAACAATCTCCTACTAACCAAAAAATCGGTGTTAACCCATTGTTCGAATTGACTACTACTCAAATCTCTGATTTGACTAAGAAAGGTATCGTAACAGTTAAAAACACATTCACTCGTGGTTATGTAGTAACTGATGGCTGTACAATGGCTGATCCTACTGATGCATTGTCTCGCTTGAACAGCGTTCGTATCATCGGTGCTGTTGAAAGAGCCATCCGCCGTGTTTGTGAACCATTCATTGGTAAACAAAACAAAAACTCCGTTCGTGATGCTATCCGCACAGGTTTGACATCTGAGTTGAACAAACTTAAAGGTGTTTTATTATACGATTACATTTTCGATATTGCTAATGACGTAACTGCTCTTCAATATACTTATATTGATATCAATTACACCATTATGCCATTTAACGAAATTCGTCAAATCAATAACTACATCCAAATTCGTCAACCTGGTACCTAGTATTTTTTAGATAAAGAAGGAGGGGGCGGCTTAATCGTCGCCCCATTATTTAACACATGGCTTACTCTAATAACTCTGGTGTAACTACAGCGTCTGAATACACTCGTAGTTATACTACTTTTTCCGGCTGTGATATCGTAGCTACATTCGGTTCCGAAGTAGTTGCTGAAATTCAAGGTATCACAGTTTCTATTAACCGTGAAAAGGCTCCGGTGTACACTTTTGGTTCAGCTGAGCCTCGTTCTATCTCGAGAGGTAAAAATTCCGCGTTTGCTTCTCCTTTACAGTAATGTAATGCATAATTAAACTCTGTGATATGCTGGAAACCCCTTAGAGCCTTTAGTACCAAAGCGTGATAATCTAAAGGATTGGGCAATCAGCAGGCAGCTTAATTGCGCCTCAACGACTATCCGTAAGGAGTACATCACAATAGTTGATGGAAGTGCAGAGCTCCCTTTTTCGTGTCATATGTGGTATTGCGAATACTTTTTCTATGTAATATAATAGTAGAAAAGGAGATGATCACATATGAAGTATAAATATAATTTAGATTTTTTTAAAAATGATTCGCCTGAAAAATATTATTTCTATGGTTTTTTATCATCAGATGGTTATATTTCAGATGATAAAATTAGTATTGGAATAAATGTTAAAGATAGAGAAATATTAGAAAAGTTTCAAAAATTAATTTGTCCAGAAAAACCAATTTATGAAAAAATACAAACAAATTCTTTAAAATTTGAAATAACAAATAAGAACTTATCAAAAGAATTAAAAAAATATTTTTCTATGATAACAAACAAAAAGGCTGAAGAAATTAGATTTCCAAATGTTCCAGAAAAATATCTTAAAGATTTTATCCGTGGTGTAATCGATGGAGATGGAAATATCGATACTACAAAAGGATATAAAAAAGATAAAATTTATATTGGAGCAAGATTAAGAATATTAGGAAATAAAGAATTTCTAATAAAATTAAATGAAAAAACTAAATTATTATATCCGCATAACACTAACGCAGTAAATAAAAAAGGAAAAGAAAATGTTTATATAATAACATATAATTTTAAAACTGCTAGGGAATTATTAAAAATAATATATTATGATGGATGTTTATCATTAACAAGAAAATTTAATCGATCTAGGGATGAAGATATAGTCTCAACAATTACGAAAGTTATTGATAAGAAAAAATGAAACGCGGTATTGCCGGCACTATTGTATTCACGTTGTTTGACCGTGATGCTTTAGTCGACGCTCTTGCTGTTCGTGCTGCTAAGGCAGCTTACTTCCAACGTATCGGTGGCGATCTTAACTATCAACCGTACACAATTACAGAATGGGACACAAAATTAACTAACATGGTAGTTAATTCCTTGGGTGCTAACGGTAACGATAGCCAAGTAGCCTCTACTAACCCATTCAAAGTTACGCAAAACGTAGCTATTCAATCTACTCCAAAATATTCTGACGAAATTCCTCCATTCGACATTACTTTGTCCTTTGCGAACGAATATGGTCAATCTGCAGTTATGGTTATCTATGGCTGCGAAATTTTGAACGAAGCTTCTAGCTTCTCCGTAGATTCTACAACTACTGATAAAGCTTGTACTTACATTGCTCGCTCTGTAGATTACTTGCAACCAGTAGAAAATAAATATTTACTTGACAACAAGTATTAATAAATTTGGCGAGGAAGTTTTTTCCTCGCCTTTTTATTTTTTTCTAAGGAGATTAGGCGTGAATCCTCAAGAAAACACAAATCAAATCTTTTTATACTTAAATCGTGGCTTACAAACATTGATCAATGATGTTTTAGTCTCTGGTGAATATCCTGTCGATATGAAATCAGAAATGTTAAAAGTTTGCTATGACATTATTGATGAGCACAATATTGAGCTCAAAACTCATATTATTACGTTAGTCGATAATAGAGTAAAACAATATATGAAGCTATACAACTTAAAGGTGAAATATGCCAACTGATTATTCTTTAGGGAATAAGGAAGTTATTCAAACTTCTAAATATACACGAACATATACATCCTATAGTGGATGCGATATTGTGGCATCTGTAAATATCACGATCCCAGGACAAGATATGATTTCATATGTTTTCGGGAGTGTTCAAACTTTCTCTTATAGTATTCATCAAGAGAAGTCTCCTATTCGAACATTAGGTGATGTTAACGCTATTACGTATGTAAGCGGCCCAAGAACTATCGCCGGCTCTATTGTATTTGCAGTATTAGATAAACATGTTATTTATGAAATATTTGATGAAGTTACTAAAAGAGGCAATTATTTAAATAAACATTATTTAATGGATGAATTACCTGTATTCGATGTAACATTATCTTTTGCAAATGAATATGGCCACCAATCTACTATTAGCGTTTATAATTGTACGATTATAGACGAAGGACAGATTATGTCGATTAACGATATCTTAACAGAAAATACATATCATTATTATGCAACCGATATCGATTATATGACAGAATCTAATGATTATTATAAAATAAATGAAAAAAGTATTATTGAATCTAATCCATGGTTAACGACGACGAATGCAAAAATTTCTCGCTATAATCCTAAGATTCAATATGGACAACATGTATTAGAGCTTTCTAAAGACGGTTACTATTCTTTTAAATCTTATATGGAAGCATTGAATCGTAAATATAAAAAATTAGCCGATCAGTTTATGGGCGAAAAAGAGTCTGAAAAGATGGCCCAACTTAAAAAAGATTATTACGATTTGCGTACAGAAGCAGAACAATATTATCCATCTCAAGCATTACTTTCTAAGAAACAAAAGAAAGTTAGATTCCTCGAGCATAAAAGAGTTAAAATAAATAAAGAATATGATAATTTTAGAACGTCTTTATACACGTCTAGACGTGATGTGCCCGATTATTCTAAATATCGCTTAGACGGCAAAATTCGCGATTCTAAAGATATTCCTGATTATAGTAAATATAGAATTGATCCTAAAAAAGATAATAGTAATATTCCGTCTTACGATGAATTTAGAAAAGTTGAAAAACGTAAGGATACAAAACTTCCAGACTATTCTAATTTCAGAAGAGATATTAAAACAGTCGATGAAGATGAGGCTACGAAGTATCGCCTCGATGAAAATGGAAATATCGTAATTATTACAGATAACGTTACCGATAAAAAAGAAGGAGGTAGCGAAGAACTTGAGCACATCTAGTATTACTTTTTTGTGGCAATTTGAAACATTCGTTGCCCTCTATTGTAACGATTATTTTAACGGTCATACAGAATTATATGTCGATGACGGAAATGAATTAATTAAATATGAATTAGAAGAACCAACTGTTATTATTAATGATTTACAGTCTGGTATTTATCGAGTATTTAGTAAAGGACCAGATGGGCAATCTGAAGATAAGTACATCGAAGTATATCCAGAAGGATTAGAATATCAATTAATATATTTAAATAATTTAATTTTTAATGATGAGTTAAATAAAGAACTTAAAGATTTTATTATTAAAGTATCAGATGAGCGCGGACTTAATTTAGTCGAAACATTATATTTTTCTTATATGACGAATCAAGAAGAGAAAAATAAATATCGATTATTCTATTTATTGTTAGCGACTATTAAACATTATAACGCTAATAATTTTTATAATAATATCGATAATAATAGTTCTCTTTATTTAAACTCTGATAACCAATCATTATTGCATCCTAATATCGTAAACGGATTCTTAGAAGGTAAAATTAATTTATATAAATTTACCGGTAAGTTTTATGAGTATCAAGATACTATAACATTTAAAGATGAGAATATCGATTTAGGATTTTTAGATAAAGATTATTTATATCGTATCGATTTAATTATCGATCAAAATATAATTAATTCTTATTATACGATTCATCCATCTTTAACGTCGGCTAATCTTATTTGGGACAAATTAAATATAATTGCGACTAAAATAAGTGACTTAACAGATAGTCTTCGTTATCTTCCATTAGCGTATCAATCATTTGACGACGATACAAAATTAGCGATTAGCATGTTATTAAATAAACATATCGACAATCCTGTTTTGCAAATGCCTAAAATTGTCGTAGAAGATGGTGAAATAACTGCACTTATCGATGGCGCTAATCAATATCAAGATATTGGCCCTATTTATTTCTGCATTACCGATGTAGAAGGATTGGCAGCCGATCAAGTGCTCGTTAAAAAAGAAATCGATAATTTAGTAATTGATTTACCGACACAAGGTAATTCCATTTATGACGGGAATTATTTTAGTTATTTATCAGATAAGGATAATAATATTTTAAGTCCGATTTGTTTATTTAATATCGATCAAGATATCGAGCATAAATATATCGAAGAAACTCTTCGCTATGAACAAACTGGTTTGTTAGCATTCTTAAAAGAAGAGTTTGAATTAGAAGACGTAAATAAATATTATCATTATTTTACAGATTGTATCGGTAATAACGATGTAACATTATCTAATTATTACGATAAAGTTATTGATCGATTTGTGCAAATTAATCCGTATGAAGAATTGCTCGACATGATTCATTATTTAAATGTATATCGTTATTCTAAACAAGTACATAAAGATATCGGTATGTATGTCTACAATCAAGAATCATCTCATCGAGTAATCATACCAAACGATATTAAGAATATGATAGTATCTGCCGTTAAATTTAAACGTGGAGAGAACTATCGTTTTGAATATAAAAAAGTAACAGATAATGCTGCATATATAACATATGATGATGCAGATTATACTGTAATATCTATATACGACAAAGAAACTAGAACTCATACTGGATTAGTTACAGTATGGAGAAATGGTAACGATTATTATTTGGCTAATTGGAATGTTCTAATTAAGAACCAAATAGACTTTTAAATAAAAATGGAGTATAATATATTATGAGACGAAAGCGCTTCGATAATCATTTAAGCAGTCTATTGTCCTATACAAATAAAAACGTTGAACAAGAAATAACTCGATCTTCGTCTGGGTATACTAAAAATACTCCGACATATAAAAGATATTATTCTCAGATCGATGCAAACGTGTGGTTCGGTGATAAATTAGTTACCGATATCCAGAATATTAATTATGGATTATCTCAACACGATATGCCATTATTCGGTTATAACTCTTATATTTATGACGAGTTAGCCATCGGTAATCGATTGGTACAAGGAACATTTACTATTAATTTTACTGAACCACTTTATATCGATAATATGATTAAGAAATATCAAAAGGCGACACTCGTCACCGAAGATAAAACAACAGAAGTCGAATATAAAGAAATTGTTCAACCGCATCGATTATCTCAAACCGTACAATCTAATCCTGAGCATGATGCTATATGGAGACAAGGGTTTGAAATCGATATTGTATATGGACAAGATGATGATGTAATGGGTCAACCATTACATGTTATTTTATTAGACTGTCATATAATGAATGTACAAACAGTACTCGATTCTTCTGGTCGTCCAGTGTTAGAGCAATATCAATTTTTAGCTCGAGATCGTAAAGTAATTAATAGCTGAGGATAAACTGTTTTATGACAACTAATAACAAGAAGAAACAAAAGTTTAATAATCAACAACAACATAAAAAAGGTATCGATATTAAAGAAACTCAATCTGTAAAAGATACAAGTAATCCTGTCGATAATATCGATCGTGAAATGACTGGTGGCGTTGACGCTATCGAAGTTAGTATGACAGAGCATGACGATGATTTCGATCCTTCCAAGACCGAATACTTAATGAATAGTGAAGCTGCTCGTATTCGAAAAGAAAATAAAAATGTTCGATTTTTTCGAATGTTAAACGATCAGTTCATCGTATATAAAATCATTACTCGTGCTGAACAACATCTTATGACTAACTTGTCTTTCGAACAACAAGCTGAATTCGATGCCATTACAGATTATGAAGAACGTATACAAAAATTAGAAGATTTACGTAGCGATAATATTCTTCGTTATTTCGTTTTGTTCCCACGCCCAGAACGAATTGAATACTGTAAAGAAACATTCGGTGGCTTTATCGACACTGTCGTAAATGAAATTTTAGTAAACTCTGGTTATGAAAAGAATACTGTTTCTAATCCGTTATAAGGTGTGTTGATATGGAAGAATTACGTTTCGATGAAATATTTACACAACTAAAAGAAAAATATAAAACTGTTTTTACTTACACAGGATTCCCAGACGGTATCGTAATTTATCGACCATTAACTCGTTCACAATACTATGAGTTGTTTGAAAATGAACAACTCATGGATGTTGAACGTGAAGATATTGTTTGCTATAACTGTATCTTATATCCTGAAAATTTCGATATCGGTGCACAACCAGCTGGTCTTATTGCTGATTTAGCACAAAAGATTCTCGATGCTAGTTTTATGAGTAAACGAGGACGAGAGATTCTTTATTTAAATGCTGTCGATAATATGGAAAATGTCGATAAGCAAATCTCTTGTGTAATCCATGAAGCATTCCCTGAATACGATATTGAAGATATTGACAACTGGGATATGGTTAGAACAATGGATTTCTTAGCGAGAAGCGAATGGATTCTTAAAAACATTCATGGTCGTGGTGGTCTTGATATGGAAAAACTTCTTGATGCTGGTAGTAATGTATCATTTAAACAAGATGATCCTCGTTTGTTTAACGAAGAAAAACAATATTTCGATAAGCTAAGAGAGCAACGAGAAAAGCCTGCATCTGAAGAAATTAAGAAACCTAAGCAAACAGTTAAACGTCCACAAAGACGCAAACAACAAATGTCTGAAGATGAACTAAAAGCTATGTTCCCAGAAGCATTTGAAAATCAAGGCGATGAAAATTCTATTCGTGAAGTAGCATTGAGCGGTAAGAATCCTCATGATATGACACTTGCAGAATTAGCTGAACTTAGAAATAATAATTAAATTAATATAACAAGGGAAAAATATGGCTGACGATTATTTATATAAAGGAATAGAAGCTCCTTCTGATAGTCCTGCCGACTCTTTTGTTGATACAGTAGCGGCTGCCGGCGGACTCGTCGGGGCCGCTTTTGCTTTTTCTAGAACAAAAAGAGGGGCGAGAGTTTTATCTAAACTTGACCCTATTATAGGACAAGTAGAGCGTAGGCTCTCAAAAATCACCGATGATGGTGCTAATGCTATTACATTTTCTGAATTAGAGCATTACGCTAATCAAGCACTAAGAGGGAATTTCCCTAAGCCTTCATCTGTAGTAACGGCAGATAAACAAACCGACATTATTCGAGACACTGCTAATCGTATATTAAATCTGCAAGCTGATGCAGAAAAATATTCGCAAGGATTATACCATGCTCAAGTAGTAGATTCGATAGCAACTGACTTTAAAGATGCCGGCGTTAATCAAGCAACGATCGATAATATGGTCGATGCTATTAATAGTATTGTTCCATCTCAACGATACGACGGCAGTCTCGGATTCTCTGAACGTCTTAAAAATACATTAATGGACGTCGTTACGGATGGTGAATCAGAGCATGCAGCATTTAATGATACGGACGTGGCATTAAGAGCCATTCAAAATTTAACGAGAAAAGAAAGTCTTCAAGATTGGCAAAGTGTTGGCGGTCGTGGCGAAAAGATTGTCGAGAACTTTATCGAGAATCAGATTAGAGATGCCGGAGAATTACTATCAAAGCATCAGGCTAAAAAGACTGGGGAAATCCATGACTTTGCGCTGGCTGATTATTTAAAAGAAAAACAAGTTAATGCTTCAATCGATGAAGGTGCTCTCGATGTTCCAATAGTCTCTAATAATGGCAAAAGAGATATAATCGACATTGATAATGCTCTCGATAAAATACGAAGCAATGAGAAGACTGCTTTTTTAGCAGATCTATTAGAGAATGCTAAATATAATAACAGTACTAAATATGTCGATGGCGAAGTATTAAATACTCCTAATTTAGATAAAATAAAATCTGAAGCAAGAGGAATTGTCGGCGATACATTAGCCGGTAAACTATTTGGTCTCGATGATTTATCTCCTAGAAATCAATTAGGTTTCGATGTTTATTCTAATGCTCAATTTAAACTCGGTATGGCTAACTTCCAAAAGGAAGGAACATTATTAGTACGTAACCGCGATAAATTATATCGTCAAGATCTTACGACTGGTAAGATGGAAGAAATGGATATTAGCGGTTATAACTGGCAATCTGCTAATGACGATATAGTTCATTATGGTCGTTTAATGAACCAGTATGGAGTTCAACAAGAAAAAACTAATTGGGCTCAGCTTGGCCGAAGTGAAGGTGCTAAAAGACTAACCGATATCGACGGTAATAACTTATACGCATTGAGAAATATTAAGATAGATCAATTAAATGAATCAGAACTATCTGCATTAGGCAGACGTGCCTATTCTCATGCTCGTGCCGTACAAAGTATCGATATCGATTTAGAGAAAAATACTGAGAAAATCGTCCTCGATTTAGCCGCATCAAAAGAAGGCATTAAAAAAGATACGCTTTCTAAAATACGCAATGTATATCATGCTAAAAGTGAAAGTGCTAAAAGAAGAATCCTACGAGATATCGACGTTGATCAGGTCGATAACTTAGACTTATTAAGCGTAACTAAAGCCGCTCGTGACGGTAAAAAAATTAATGCAAGGCTTCGTGATGACGGTATCGGTATTGGCAGTGAAGCATTATATAAAATTAAATCTGTCGAAGAAACAGTTAATGAAGCTGTCGTTAAAAATGCTGTCGATTCTTTAGGCAAAACACAAGCAGAAGCTTATGCAAAAATAGATTCTTTAAACATATCTCCAGGCGAAAAACAAAAGTTAAAAGATATGTATACTATCGAAAAGTATAAAAAGGAATCTGGCATTAACGTTATTAAAGATAGACATAACTTTAATAGAGATAAACAAGATATTGGCTCTGCTGTATTCGATAAGATACAAAGAACTTTAGACGATAGTCCTGAAGCCGATAAAATACTAGGACATTATTTAGGTAATGGTAAAGATATCCATTTTGATTTCGGTAAAAAAGGAAATGCTGCCGCTCCAGTTTTAGCAAGAAAATCTCTCGATGTTAAGAAGATAATTACTTCTTGGAATAGCGGTGATCTTGACGGGTTAATGCAAGGTATTTCTGATTCTGCTAAAGGATTATTTGCTAATTCTAAATTAAGCCAAACAACATTCTTAGGCAAAATTACAGGCGGCCATTTAGATTTTTCTAACAATACTACTGGCAATGATTTATCTGTTACTGGTGCATATTTATATAAAATGGGACATCGCTTGAGCGGTGGCCTTAATATGCTTGATCCTGGAGCGTTTACTGGCGTTGTAAATAACTGGCTAACTAGAGGCATTGCGCAGTTTGTTAATATAGGCCATGGTCTTGGTTTGCATGAAAATGCCACAAGAAGTAGCTTAGAAATAATCGATAAACTTTTATTTAAACGTGTACTACCTGCTAGTTTTTTATATACTCAATTAGACTGGGCTGACGATACATTTAATTTAAATGAAAATTTCCAAACTGGTTTAGCTAATATTGATTTAGGCTTTAGGAAATTTACAGATGCTACGGGATTAACTGATGCATTTAAGTTAGCTAAAATGGCTAACCCAATGGCTCAATATATTAGCGGTGACTATCGTCCTTATCAGTCCTACGAAGAACGATTAGATTATTATCAAAATGGTAAAGATCCAATTCGAGCTGGCCGTTATTGGGTATGGGGTTCTACAAATGAATTCCGTGGTTCTAGTATTTCATACTGGGAAGACAATAGTTTAAAATTAGCTAAGTCTGATTATAAAACTGAAGGTATTTATGGCGGCTATTTTAATAAATGGATGCATAGTCCAATACCGACATTATCTAACCCTTTATCTCCATTAATATATGCTCTTAATCCTTATTGGTTAGAAGAGATGCATTCAGAAGATAGACCTTATTTAGAATCAGGTCCGTTATTTGAATCTAATACTCTTCAAGGTTTAATTCTTAATCCTACATTAGGTGAAATAATTAAGCCTAAGAAAAAATATCACGAGGATAGAATGTGGTTCGGTCGTGACGTTAAAGCAGTCATGTATCATATGAACCAACAAATACAAGAGCAATCTCAAGATACTCGTTATTTAATATTCCAAAATGGACGTCTTGGTGTATATGATTTTACAGCATTCGATCATCCTACCAACAATGAATATGTACAAAGCGGTGATCAACAATATGCACCACAAGCACCGATGTATGCATCGGCGGCTGATTACGTTAAATATATTAATCCTGACGGAACAGTAAATCCTGAAGTAGCAAGTTTACAACCTGTTACGAGTGGATCTGGTAGTGCTATTTCTGCTATGAATAATGCTATTTATTCTGGCAGTTCTCCTTATACTAATCCTAATGGCATGTATATACAACAACGTGTTAGACGTGGCAGACCTAAAGGATCTCTTGAAGAAATTTTAAATAATGCCGATCTGTATAATAATTTAATGAATTCAAATGGTGGTCGTGATTATTTAGATGAATTACAAACTACTTCAAGATTATTAACAGGTATTTATGGTTATATCGGATCTAGTGCATTTGGTCGTGACAACTCTAAATTTATCGCTAATGCTGGTGACATTGATTCATTTACTCGTCAATTCTGGGATGCTGGTATAGGCGGTCTCGGTGGTGAAACAGCCGAAATTGGTCGTCGTTTCTTACCAGAATTTTCAAGAAGACGACGTGTTAATCCATTGATGAATACAATGGCAGACCAGCATGCTTGGCTTCCTGAAAAATTCTATATGGGGGATGCTTATTGTATTTCAAAAAATACAATGGTTGAAGTTGGGAATCTTGATTATTTGGCGGCGGATGAAGTAATAGAAAATAAATCCATAATTACTGATCATATTGGACAAAATACAATTGTTAATAAAATTGTATGCAGAAAAATAGAATTAAAAGAAAAAGTTTATTCTATAAAAGTTAATAGTTTATTTGCATTTGATTATGAATTTTCTGAAAACCATCCATTGTTAATTGCTGAATCTACAAATAATACGACAAAAAAATTGTCAGATTATTCTTTATCTTATTATAATAAAGCAAATATTGTATTAAATGCATTAAAAAGTGGAATAAATTCTAAAAAAATCTTAGCTGACATTGTAAATATTTCTATAAATGATGTTTGCCAACTTTGGAAAAGAATGGCACAAGATGATTTAATTTTTGATTATAAATTAGATAAACATAATATTTATTTAAAAAATTATAAGTTATATGATATTAATTTATTAAAAAATAGATTATCTTGGAAAAAAGCAAAAGACGTTAAAGTCGGAAATTATGTTGCGTATCCAATTCCGAAATCTGAGAATAAAGAAATTGTAATAGACTTAGGGCTATTAATTCCAGAGTATATTTCTACAGAAAAATATATTTACACTTCTAGAGTTAAAAATAAACAATTTGTTGAAATTTATGAATATTTAGAAAATAATGGCGTTCCAACTTTTAAAAGGGGAGAACGAAAATTATTTTTAGAAAAAATGGGATGGAATGATAAAGTATATGAAAATGTTCAAGCAAAATTTAGAGCTAAAAGAATCTTAAAAAGAATACCAAAAAGATTTGTATTAACAAAACAAATATGTTATGCATTTGGTTTATATCTTGCAGAAGGTTGGAATGATGGATGCTGGGTTGGAATGGCTCACAATAAAAACGAAAGAGATTATGCTTACAACGCATTTTTAGGTTTTAAACAAATAGATCCAAATATCAATTTCTCTTTTAGAGAAGTAAAAGATACTAATGGTGCATATTCTGGATTTGGTTCTTCTGTTGTTTCAAGATTATTAGATATATTATTTAATAAAGGCGCTCGCAATAAAAAAATACCTGAATTTTTCTGGGATGCAAAAAAAGAATGTGTTCTTGGATTATTAGAAGGATATATTTGTGGAGATGGTTGTAATCTTATAACAAAATCTGGCTCTGGTTCAGAAACAGAAAAAATTAGTGTTTCATCTTGTAATAAGAAATTATTATATCAAGTAAGAAAATTATTATTAAGATTTAATATTGTTGGCTCTATAAATATTCATAATAAAGAACCTAAGAAAATTAAAATTAATAAATATATTATAACATCTGGAATATCTTATTCTTTGAGTGTTCGAGGCAAAAAAGCATCTATATTGTCTGAATTATTATTTGGTAAATCATTGTTACCAATAAATAACAAAGCAAGAGAATCTTCTCATTACTATATAAGTAATGGATATCTATATTTAAGAATTGAAGATATTAAAGAAATAGACACGGTTAAAGAAGTATATGGTTATCAAGTTAATCAAAATAATTCTTTCTGTGTTGTTGGTTTTGCTACACATAATACGAAGGTCATAAATGGGGAGGCTCGTCTTCCTGGTGCTGGATATGAAGCGATTAATCAGTTGCATCCAGATCAGTTTGGGGCGTATGGCGCCATTGATCGTTATAAAATATTAGCCGATATAGCTCCTAATAGCCCAGAATATAAATACTGGAAACAAATTGTTAAGATGATGAACTCTGATGAGGCCAAAAAAGTATTACAAGATACTGAAGAAATGGTTAAACATCAGGGTAAAAAACACGACTTCTTTAACTATAAATTCTTAGGCAAAACTACAGTATCTCAAGATGGTAGTATCGAAGAAGTATTATCTAACGGTAAATTTAAAATTGCTGGCGACGATCGTTTATATCAAATTGCCGGTGTAAAATTTAAAGAAAACGGCTTTATGTCGAAACAGCAATTATTACAAGTTATCCAACCGGGACAACATGTAACAATGCGTATCGACGATGAAGAACGTACCGATAATCCAGATGCACCACAAGCTCCAATTCGTGCAGCTTTATTCTTAAACGGCGAGAATATTTCAGATACATTACGAGAAGTAGGGTTAGCTGAATATGATATGGACGATAGTTCTGCAGCTGGAGCATATGCTAACTATAATACATTTGGACGTATTTTTGGTAGCGCTGCCGAATTAATAACTCATGCACAAATTCCGATTTTACATAGTCAGTTCATGAGAATTAATGATCCATTAGAAGAATATCGTAGCGATCAATTATACGGTAGCGGCTTCGCTTCATGGGAAGACATTGTCGATACAATGCTCGTTCCGACATTCGAACAAAGTAAAACATCGTTTATAAAAGATTTAGTAGCCGATAGTGCATATCGTTATTACAAAGGATTAAATAGTCGAGCTTTAGATAATGCTTCTAAATCTAGATTAGCAGTTGCTAAATTTGCTTCGACATATTTAGATGGCCCAGCATTGGCCGGTGAAATTACAGGTCGTTTTACTTTTGTTGGCGCGAATGCAGTAGAACGTAAGGAAAAACTTTCTCGTGCATTTAGATTTGCCGGTAATGCATTTGCAATGGCAACATCGACAGACGATCCTATGTATGCTACATATGCATGGGGACGTATGGGTTACGATATCGGAAGTCATTTAAATCTATTTGATAAATTTGTTTCTGATGAATCTATTATTGGTAGATTCACTGAAAACTTCTTGGGTAATGTCGACAATAAAGGTATTGAAAAATTAGTCGATTTCGCTAAACGAACTCGTGCTAGCCGTATGCTACAAGCTGCAGCCTTTGCCGGTACTGGCTTAGCGATTGCATTGGCTAAGAATAATCCTATTACAGAGGCATTAGGTCTCGATCATGTATATACTCCAGATAACGTAGAAAAACGTTGGGATACAGAAGAATACTTCGATAGACTTCGTTATATAAAATATATGGGTCTATATGAAGCAGCAAAAGAAAAAGCTAAGTCTGAAGAAGGCGTCGATGTCAATAAATTATATCAACATCAAGAAGCTCTTCGTGCTGAAATGGATGGCGATGTATCGATTACTGATATGATGGCATCTGTATTAACTTCTGGTACTCCGTCTAATGATCCGTTAGCGCAATGGATTAATAAAAAATTCGGTCGTCTAAGTGAAGATATGACAACGCTTGCTGCTGGTGAATGGACAGAACAAGCTATTATGTATCATCAAGTAGCTGAATCTACTGTATATGCGTTAAATAAAGATAGTGAATATTCTGATATTATTCGCGCATTACCTAGCACCGAAAAAGAATATTTCGTTGAATTCGCTAAAGTAACGAATGAAAAACAACGACGAGCTATTTTGCGTAATGTATCTCCATCATTAGCTAAAGCATTAAGACTTGTATGGTATCAAGAAGAAACAGAAACAGAATCTAATGAATCATACTTCACAACGCATAATCTTCCTGGACCATTATGGCAAGGTTGGGAAGCATCTTCTAACCTTGAAGATATTAAGGCAAAAGTAATATACAATGAAGGAATGCAATTTGCAGACTTCGGAATCTATTCTTCAACATATGAAGATCCAGAAGTTATCAATGCTCCTAATATAGAAAATATTAGGAACGGCGATGATCCTATTACTGTCCGAGCTAAAATTAATACTGTATTAAGTGGTATCGGTTTAACCGATAAACAAATACAGGTGAATCCTACGCAACAAGATGGTATAATAGATATAGTAACTAATGTAACTTCTGTTCTTGGTTACAAAATAGACAAAGCGTTATCATTCTTATAAAAGGATTAAATAATGGATCAAGATTTTACTTATATAACTAGGAGACCGACATACGATGCTTTCAATAAAGAATCGTTTGGACCACCTAGTCATCTTATTGAATTATTAGAAAAAGCAAATTTAAACAGAAGAAAGGATATGACGCTGGCTATTGAGTCAGCGTCTGACTCCGCTTTATCATTAAATAATAAAGCTAAGGCATTGCCATCTCCTGATGCGAAACCTTATTTTTTCGATATTGAAACAATCCCGTCTGTACTCGTAAATGTAGACGGTCAAGATAGAGCAGTAAGAACGCCAGATATTATTTGGCAATATGCTGCAAAAGACGAGAGTGGCGCTCGTGTTATTATGAATGGTTTAACAAAAGATCAAGCATCTTTGTTAAGACTAAAATTTGACAATGGCACATTCAATTATGATACAGCAACTCGAGAAGAAAAAGTTGCTTATGATACATTAGCTCGTATCGGCAAGAACGTCGACAATATGAGCTCTGGTGGTGCATTAACTGCATTAACAGATGCTGACGATAAAACTAAACTAATTGGCCGTGGTATTGATTATTTATCTAACAACCATCAAGATGGTTTAAATAATATAGCTAGAGAAATAGATCAACACATTTCTTCTAATACGCAAGTAATTGGTTTTAATAGTCAGTTATTCGACGTTAATAAAGTAACGACTGCTTTACGAGAATCTCCTGATATTACTAGAATGTTAGGGACAAGAGCGGCTAATAAAATAGCGACTAAAAATCATTTCGATATTTTTAAAACGATTAAAACAGCTATTACTTTAGATCCTGAAGCAATGTCTCGAGCATATAAAGACTCTATATTGCGTGGAGCTAAACAAACTAAAGCTGGTCGACTTGGAGCATACTATATTAAAGGTTCTAGTCTGCGACAAGAAGATTTTGCTCGTATGCTTGGTATCGATGTATCTAAAGCCCATGATGCTGGCGCCGATATTTCTGCGTTAGAACAATTATATAACAATGAATATTTTAAGTCATATTTAGAATCAGCTGCTAAAATAATTGCCGAGAATAAATCTACGATGCAAGAAATTAAAGCTGGTACATTCGTAAGCAATATTAATTCTGTATGGGGAAGAAACTCTGGACTATTAACATTTGAACGTAATGGCGGAGAATATATTTTCCCAGAATATAATATGCGCCATGTCGACGGTAAGAATTATACTGCATATCGAGGTTCTACTTTTAAAACAAATAGTGTTTATGAAGTAAGCAAAGTAATGAAACTCGATCATAACGATTTAAATCTTGGTCGTTATATAGCAGAGAATGCTGGCCAACTCGGAATTAATGGTAGCCATGATTTACACATGGTAGAGTTAACTGGCGGCGATGGAGCATTACGATATATTGTCGGGACAAAAGAAAATTTAGAAAATCAATTTATGGAATCTTTTGTACCTATTGCTCAACGAACTAAAGACGGTATGCAATATAATATGCCTGGCATGAAAATTGCTACTAATTCTTTAGGAATTGGTATGGCAAATACAGCAGAAGATACATTTAATAATTTATTAGTACATTCTTATCAACGACAATCTCGTGGTAATGTTGTCGATAAAATTCAATCGGCTACATATAGTCGAGAAAATTTTGTTATAAATCCTATCCTTAGTACGTTCTCTACTAAAAAGCAACAGTTAGCTGCAGCAACAATTCTTCAAGATCATATTGAGTTAGGTAAATCTGTTGCTGAAGCAATGTCGGGATATTCGATCGAAGATCTTGGCGGTATCGATAAGGGAGCATTTGCTCGTTCAATTGAAAGAATAGCTTCTGGTATGAAAGAACGATATAATCCTGAAAAAGGATATATCCCTTCATTCGGTGCCGTTAAAGAAATTTTAAATAATATTAATGCTAAAGATAATCATTTCTTAATCTCGACAGCAGCAAGAGAAATTGCTGCAAGCGGATTAGAACATGATAAGATAGCTTCTGATTATGTAATGCAATCTGTTATGAATGAATACTCTCGTATGATTCGTAATCATGAAGTATCTTATGATTCTCGTTTTAGAATTGACGATAAGTTCTTAGCAGGTCTTGCTGGTCCTCAAAATCTTAGTGGAATAGAATTCAGTTTAAGCCTAAAAGAAAAAGACTTTAATATGGCTGCTGCTACGCTTGAGAAAAAACTTAGGACATATGGCACCAATAAGACTATTACTCCGACACAGTTAATCGATCGCTTTAATTATTTTGCAAATAAATTAGAAAAACGTGGCGGAGCTTTATCTAACATCACTAAACGTTTTAATGATTTAAAAGCTCAAGACGATGTATCATTTAGAGATATGTCTGAATTCTTTATTAGAGAATTACAAACATATCAAAAACGTAATCCTCACGATGAAGCATTTAGAAGTTTTGATTTAACTCCTGGTAAAGCAATTATAACTTCTGATGCTCAGAAGACTATATTAAGATCGGTAGCTAAATCTGCTGCAAATGGTTTAAGTAAAAGTCCATTAGATGCAAGTCAACGATTAAAAGGTTATTTAATGAATGGCCTTACAGAAGATATGTTCGTCAATCGTTACAAGGGTCTTGTATCTGATAAAGTATTATCGGCTCGATTTAATACGATCGAGAAACAAATGGAAGGCATTGCTAATCAAATTGTAGCAAGTTTAGGTAATAATGCTAACTTATCGATTAGAGGCAATAGTGTAGCGATTGTCGAAGGCAATAAGTTTTACGATATTAGTAAATATTTATCTCGAGTAGTATATGCTAATAACGGTAACTTTGCTTTCCAACACGGAAACAGTGTTGTCGATATGAGCTTTGTTGAACGAGCCGTTAAGTCTGTTCATATGGATGGCGGCCAATCAAAAACAAAGCCGGCATTACAATATGTAGCAAGAGAGTTATCTTACTTCGATCATATACTCCCATCTGTTAAAGGATGGTTAAAAACCGATAAGAACGCTAGTATCGGTGAAGTATTAACTAACGTTCTTAAAAATGCTCAATCAAATCCTAATAAAATAGGTTTATCTCCTGGAGATAAAGGTTTCGATTTAACTAAACCAGAATTATTAAGAGCATCTGATTTAAATATCGCACAAAAAAATCTTATCGATCATAAGGTAGAGATCATGAGATCTTTACCTGAATTGTTTAGTACTAATGTATTAAGCGTCGATGATTTTATTAAGATGGGCGTCGTAGAACAAGGTGCTAATCGAGACGACGTAATTAATTTCTTTAAGACAATTAATCCGGCATGGGATGGTAAGAGTGGAGATTTATATAAAAATATTGCTCCGTCTAGCAAATCCCAAAATTTAATTAATGCATTACTTAATCCTAAAGATCCTTCTAAAGGATTAAATGCGGTACTCCATGATGAATCATTTATTGAAAAGAATTTTGTCGGCGTCGACACCTTCGATTTTAAATATAACGATGAAGGCAAAATTATTGTTAGCGATGATGGCACGTTAAAAACAAGTACTCGATACTCTGGTAGTGAATATTCTATTCTATCTGGTATAGAATATGAAGAGCAAAATATTACTAAAAGCGAAACAAATCATAATGCTAAAGTGCTTAAAGGTGCTAAACAATATGATACAGCAACGAATGCTTCTGCTATTAGCCCAGGCAACGAACGTAGTTATCAACAATCTGCTGGTCAATCTAGAACATTATTAAGAGAAGGCGTAGAACAAGTTGCTATCGATCATGGAGACGATCCTAATCGATATTATACTGATAAGTCTTGGTTAGGCTCTACTAAAGCAGATATAAATAAAGCCGTATTGAATACGAATACTTTGTTGATGCAACACGATAAAGAAGGACAAGAAATTATCGATAAATCTTTTAATGAAATCGTAACTAGCATCGAAAAAGAATATCATCGTACTTTAAGTTCGAATGAAGTTAAAAAGCTATACGATAACTATTCTTTAGCTTTAAAATCCAATATCGATGGTGCTGCTAAGATTTCTCCAGAACTTGCCGATGCATTAAGTCAAGCTACTTATGGATTACATGGTGGTGAAGCTATTAATCTAGCCGGCAATAAAGATATTAGTAAAGAATTTATTGAACGTCATGTTCCGATTAAAATAAATGCCGACGGGAAATTCGAGTTAAAAGAAGTTTCTGATGCGGTATTTTTAAGAGGTCAAGATATTGTCGAGACTTCTATGGATACAGAATTCTCTGGTGCTACATCTAAAGTAGCTAAGAGTGATTTATTCGGTCGTATCCATTTTGTCGATGCCAATAATAATATTGTTTCTGAATCTAAAATATCAAAGATGTTACAAGAATTAAGTGTTCAAAATAAGCCTAACGATATTAAAGGTATGATTGATGCATTTAAATCTAAAGGCATCGATACTAGAATGGTATTGCATAATTTTAGAGATACAACTCATAAATTGTTTGTCGGTAACGCTAAACAAACAACGTCGACATTAGGTTTCGGTTTAGGTGAAGTCGATAAAAATATTGCTAAGATTTTAAATGAAACAGGTTTTGGCAATATGGTCGGAATGAAATACAATACAGAAGGTATAGCTAAATTCTTATCTGGTGATCTTGACGGTATTGCTTATCATTATTATTCTGGCAACAAAGGTCAACGAGCTCAGAACTTAAAAGAAATGCGTAAGCGTTTATTGTTAGAAGTTGGTTTAACCCAAAATGCATCTAAAGAACAAGCATATAACGCGATTAAAAAACGTATTAATACAGAACGTAATGTTATTGTTAATGCATTAGCTAAAACAGTTAATAATGGATCACCTATCGATGTTATTCAAGGCGACCAAGAAATGGCAAAACGTAAAGATATCGTAGGTTTAACGCAACGATGGTTAGATAATATTGCCGATGAACCTATGGATGTTAAACGTGCGTTCATGAGAAAAGCCGTTGCCAATTTGAATGAGTCTGATTCCATAGAATTATTTAACCAAGGTGCTATTTATTTCGATGAGAAATTAAATAGAATCATGTTTACTGAAGGCATATATGAAATAAAAGACGGTAAGAATCTTGGCGATGTCTTTAAAATTATGCTTAAAGATCAAGATGAAAAACTCGTACAAAAACTTAGCGATGTCGACAAAGCAACTATGGGTGTTTCTGGTAAAGTAACGGCTCAACAAGTCACTGCTTATTCAAAAGATTATATTGGTGAAATACAACATGCTGTATTTAACCAAAACGAGTTAATGAAAGTAAGAGAATTAAAAGTCGGCGCAGAAACAGCTAAAGAATTATTAAAAGTTATAGACCCTACTGGGACGTTACAAGAATCCTTAGCTGCAACTGGTGTATACGATAATATAACTGGTGAAATTAAATACGGTGAAAAAATAGCCGATGCCGCAATGCATGGAACTCGTTATTCTCGTGCTGCCAGAAAATCTCGTCAAAAACTTGCTCATGCTGATGACTTTGCCGATACATCATTAGAAAAATTCGTATACGATTTGTTCGATGAAAAAGGCATTAAAGCTACTAAAGATTATGTCGAAGAATTTGCTGAACGGTTATCTCATCATGCTGCCGATTATCGTAACAATAAAGGTGGTCGCATGGCAGACGATACTAAAGACTTTGCCGAAATTTTACATGGTGATAGGGGAACCGATAAAGAAAGAGAAGTATTTAGAAAAGTTCTTAACGATATAGATACTCCTCTTACTCTCGATGAAATGATTAATCACTATAATAAAACTGGTGAGTATAAATCAGGTAAATTTAGTGAAACGATCGGCGGAAGAAAATATGAAATGTTTATTCCGCAAAGTGCTCACAGCCCAGAAACGAAAGCACAAATTAAAGCGTTCTTCGATTCTGCCCAAAAGCTTGGTGAAATGGAAATCCAAGACGGAGTTCAATATACTAAAGAAGCTGCTAAGTTAAAAGATAATATGGACGAAGCTTATAACAATTTACGTAACGATGTTACTAAGAATTTAAGAGGTAAGGGCCATATATTAGAATCGACAAGTTCTGCTTATCTCGGTGAAAGTATTCAAGCAGCTGCTACGAATATATTTGATTTTGACGATAATTTTACTTCGTCAAGAAAATTTGCTGGCGGAATGACGATTAAAGAAGCTCAACAAGCTGGTTTAAGTACAAGCTTTGGTGAAGCTTCTATGGATATCTTTGAAAAGTTAGGTGTGTTTGACGGATTAGATGAAACTGCTCGAGCTGCTAAAGTTAAACAGCTTGAAACTGAAGGCATGATGATGGGCGTCGGACGTTATCCATTCGATTATCCTACATCTGTAGATTATGGCAAAATTTATTTAAATAAAGGTCTTGCTGAGAACGAAGTAAGAACTAATCAGCTTATGGCTAAAGGCAAAGGCTTGGATTATGACGGTGACCAAATTAAAATAATTAAAATGAATGAGGATATCATCACCAATTCTGGCATGACCGACGATAGTTTATTGCTTGCATCTTCTATGGATAATAGTGCTGTAACATTCCAAGCAACAGCAAGAAAAAGTTATGATCCATCGACAGAAACGGCAAAAGATGTTACAATAGAAGGTGCAGATGGTAATACTCTTGCAAAGACTCAGAAAGCTTCAAGCTATGCTGGTGAAACATATAACCCGTTAAAGAATTTACAAAAATTAGTTAACGACGTCGGATTTAATGAAGAGTTTATGACTCAATATTCTGGCGGAATGAGATTGGGGCATGCAGCTTCTACTGTAGCTATCGGCGTTCAAGAAGCTCGTTTATCGGCGAAGAATGCTGGTAGTGCTACTGCAGATATAATGAATCAGTTTGCCGATGTATTTACTGATTTAACGAAAAATACAAGAACAGCTGAAGATGTTCGTAATATCGGTAGACTTATTACAGACGATACATATAATAAAACTATATGGTCTGAAATGAAGCGTAAACAAAAATCTTTATCGACTATGGTTGACACTGTTGCTAATAACTCTGATTTTATTGCAAATAGTGGGTTACAAGGTAGAAGTGCTGAAGAAATTCAAGGTGCTGCCGATGAATATGTTCGCCAACAATATAAGCAACATATATCTAATATGTTTGAGACAACTGCTTCTTATATGGAGAAGAATAAATTAAATCTTAATTTCACAATGTCTCAATTAGATCTTGGCGTAAGTGTTACTGGTGATCAACATTCTACGTTTAGAAGTGCAACAGAAGCTAATAGTGCGTCTCAAGAAGCGATTATACATAATTCTGCTTTAAATAATATGAGTCCTATCGTAAACAATCCTGAAGAACAAATTCAAGCCGTAAAAATGAATGAGTCTTTAATTGGTTCTGGTGTTGCTGAACGTATGGCGAAATTAAGAAGTGGCGAAGTTAAGGCTATGGATATTGTTCGTAAAGCAAGAAGTAAATCTGTTTTAGGTGCAATGGCTGCTTTAGGTTCTTCGATTCTTATCGCTGGTTATGGATCGGCTTCTCCTATTCCAGATGTCGACAATACACCGGCTCAGCAAATTAATAATTCTAATACGTCAGTTCGTTTAGTTCAACCTCAACAAGGTGCTGCTAACGGTGGTTATATAATTAACGTAGCAACTTCGACAAGTCAAGATCCACAAGCTGCAGTTGCTGCATTAAATGCTATGCCAAACATTGTTGGTTCTGGCGGTAGCGCAACTGTTACAACAAGAGTTACATCTAAATATGAAGATATGAATGCTAACGATATTAGCAATTATTTAGATAGTGTATTATAAATGAAAGGAAATTCTATGGCGGAAAACACAGAGTCAACTGTCAACTATGCAACTCAGCATTTAAATGCAAAAGTTGGCAAAAAGGCTTCCGATCAAGTCGAGACAAAAAAGGAAGATACTCCTAATAATCCGACCGAAGGATCAAAAGAAGAATTTGATCAGATGGTCAGAGATACTCAAATGAGCCTTCCTGAATTAGCCGACTTTGAAGAAGGCGCAGTCGACATGAGAATTTATGAAGAGCTCGCTAAGAAGATGGGCGATTCAAAAGAACAGGCTTTGTTCTATAAAGAAAATCCTCCATTAGAAAACACTGGTATTGATAGATTGAGAGGGCTGGCTATGGTCAGCCTTCCTCCATCTGCTTTTAGAATTACAGATGAAGATTTACATGCTGGTTTTGTCGATGGCGATACTTTATATGCCGACTTAAGAAAAGCAGAAGTAAAAGATCTGGAGCTATTAGAATACTTATGTGTCGGTCAACAAAACATGAGAGCATGGTTAGCCGGCAATAAAAAAGCGACAGAAGATGTTCTGGATGCTAATAAAGTAAAAGATGAAAACAGAAGTCTTGATTATGATATGGGCTTCCGTTTTTTATTCTATGATGCACCAGAAGTTCATCACTGGTCTATCGTATATGCAACCGATGTTAAGCAAGTTACATATGGCGAAGCCGTTAAAAATTATCAAGCTTTTTTAACGAAGGCTTATGACTCTAGTAGTAATAAAAACGGTTCCAAATGGGAACGCTATAAAGACAGCGATACTGTTACGATTGCTCAAATTGGTGAATTCGATAATAAATGGATTCAAGTAAATGATTATTTAACAGAGAGACGTTTTGGTGGATCCTCTACTTTATTAAACGGACGTAAACCTGTATTCGGTTTAATGGCTGACGGAACTAACTACGGTACCTTAGAAGTAGCATATGCTGCAGCTAACGACGTAGTAAATATGGTAAAAAACGCACAAGAAGTTCGTGCCGTTATCGATATTAATGGTTCTTCAAAACAAGACCAAACTACAGCATATCCTAAGAATATGATTAGCTTTCCTGGTAACGGATTATTAGCTAATTATTTTAATACGTTTAACAGATTCTTTACTGGACAAGATCCTACGGTATTCCAAGAAACAGGTATTAACGCATATGGTTTAGAACATTATCGTCGTAACCTTGCTGTTATTTTTGTAAAAGATAAAGATGGACAATGGATTAATTTAAATAAATATATCATTGCTCGCCATCGCAATACTTCTATTTTAAAATACTCTGATTTTACGAATCCTCATCTTAAACCTTGGGCATATCAATACGATACAAAAGCTTGGACTGATGCAGTTTGGAATGCGACATCTCAGTACGATAATCGTCATGAAATTCAGAATAAAGCTTTTGGTTGGAACAATATTACAAAAGGATTAAATTCTATTTCTGACTGGACTTGTACGATCGGCGATGTTACTTTATTCGTTCCACCTATTTCTATTAATACGGTAACACAAGCTTATACTAATTCCGTTCCATTGCTTCGTGCAAAAGGTTCTGCTAATATTGAAAATGCAAAACCTGAGCGATTCTTACAATTAGAATTATACTTCAATGAAGATCGTGGTATTAATGGACAACCTGTAGAATGGTATACAAATCTTAGCGATAAGAAGAAAAAAGTCGTATATCATATGAATGGATTCCGAGCATTATTATCTGAATTCCATTTTGCTCCATATATGCCGATCGAGAATAAATATATTAACGAAGTTCTCGATATCGATGCAATCTGTTTTGAATCGATGTCGGTAGCGACAGTTCCTAATTATCCTAAACTATTAAAAGTTACGTTACTTCTTAAGGAATTTGACTATCAGGTATTTATGCCTCAAGTTCCTAAACAACGTGATTTACAAGATGGTGTTATCGATATATATCGCAATTTCTTTGCGAAAACAATTAACTACGATTTGTTACGTTGGTACATTCAACGACCATTACAATTAGGACAAGATCTTCACGACAGGAAAATGAATATTTCTTCTAAGGATTTTATGAAGAAAACATTGTTCGCAAATCGGTCTGCTTATATGCCAGTCGATACATTAAATCCTAGAATTAATATTTATATGCCTGACGAAGGTAAACTTGTTAAGATGGAAAAGGTTAGACAAACTTTTACTCATAGTAATAATAAAGCTCCTAACTACTATCGTCCATCTGAAAAAGATAAAGAATTATTCGCTATTGCAAATCAATATTATAAAACGATTCATAGCGATCAAATTAATAATATTCTTAAAAAATATAAATTTAATTATAGTGATAAAGCTTCTGTAATGTCGACTGCTGGTCGTGAGATTGTCGATTATTTACGAGCATTAAATATCCCTTCTGATTATTCTATTTTAGAAAAGCATATCGATGTCGTAAAATCTGTTCGAGATTATGCAATGTCAATTGCTGGCGGCGGACAAGCTAAACCACAATATAGTTTTGATGAAGATCCAGATAACGATTATTTAAAAATTAAAATCATTCCTGGTGTCGATTATAATAGTCGAGATGAATCTTTATTATTAAGACAACAGTTTGTATCGACTTTAACGAGTGGTGGCAATCAGAATATGTCTGATAATATTCGTAATACCGATCAATCTGGAATTGATTTACAGACTGGCTATTACGATATGGTATTTGCCGATAATGCATTTAACTTCAGAATTGTATTGAAGCAAAACAATGGTGAATGCACATTAGAATATTCTCCTTATGATGGCGATTCTAAGTTCTTAGAATATTGTGCGTCTCAATTTGCTGCCGTTCAAAATGCGGATGGCTCAGTTCAAATGTCTGGTAATCAAGAGACATATGAAAATTATGAAGATTCTGAATTTGAACGTATCGGTTCTATTCAATATGTAACATATTTAGAAGATGTATTAGTGCAAGGTTTAACGGCAAACTTCTCTAATACGTATGCGAATATGACGTTGAACACATATCATGGTCAAGCTCCTCAATTTATGGGCGGGCAAGATGCGACATTAACGTTCTCTGTTATGACATACGATAGAGAGACTGTCGATCGATTCGATAAAATTCCTAAGATTATTTCTTATTTTAAAAAGAAATATCCTAATGCTTTACCGAGTTATCCATTTAGAATTGATTCTGAATTTACTCGTCTGTTAGGTATATTTGAAGTAATCGTAGAGCAAGTATCTATTTCGACTGTCGTAAACTATCCTGGCTTATATCAAATTAATGTAACGTTACGACAAACGGACAGAACAATCCGTAATCGATTTGCTATTTATAAACAATTTGAACAATCTAATTTTGCGTCGAAAGAAGCAACGGCTCAACGTGCTGCACAAGCCGCACTAGGTTATTTCGAAATCGACCAAAATTTATCTAAAGCTGAATTATATCCAGACTTAGAATTACCGACAATTAAAGAGCTTGGCGAGATGGGCTTTGAATTTATTCGTTATAAAAATCCTCGAGATCAAGTATTTGTCGACCCTGATTTTTACTTCTTCTATCATGAGCATTTATTCTCTGAATTGTTAAGAGATTGTATCTTACAAGATAGTAAGATGTTACAAATGTTTGCCAAACCAGATGAAGACGGAAATCCGTCTGGCGAATTAAAAATATTATCCGATCTTAGTGAAGCTGCTCAATATTCTATGCGTCATGGTATGATAGCACAAAATGGTGGCATATCTGAAATGACGGCTAAAGATTGGCAGTTAACACAAGAAAAACTTAACCAGATGAAAAAAGAAGAGAACGAACAACGTATGAAACTCTTCAAATCTGGTATTGCTACTGGCCAATGGAAAGTCGGTAAATCTATTGGCGTTACTTTCTTAGAACCTTATTATGCATGGTTATATCATAACTTAAACACAGAAGAGGGTCAGAAAGAAGTAGAAAAAGCCAAAGAATCTGTTAAGGAAAATACTCCTGATGGAAAAGGCGGCGTAAAAAAATCTAGTCCTGGTCAAGGTATAATAGATCCAAGAACTCAAGTAGATAAAAATTCTATTGTTTATAAAGAGAACAAAGAAGAATATGATAAAGCTACTGCCGATGCAAAAACTAAGGAACAGAAAGCAAAAGAAAATGCAACAAAAGCAAATGAAAATGCTCTTAAATCTATAATCGTTGACAGTATTAATACATTCCAATGGGAAGCAGATAAAGCTCTTAAGTTCTTATCTGAAACTTGTATTGAAGATGAAGGCTCTGAGCAAGCTTTATTACAATACTTTAAAAATATTATTGTCGAGACAAAAGCTGTAGATGATAAAATAACCTCTAAATGGGATGCTGATATTAATGATTGGTTAAACAAATTTGCTTGGTCTGCACTTGCGTCTGGATTTTCTGTTGATCTTGAACCAGAAAAAGCAAAAAGTATTATTATGTATCTAGGCCAAGCATTAGCTAACGATGCTCAAGAAAATGGCGGGCAATATGGCTTATGGGGACAATCTGTAAGACTTAATGGGAAATCAAATAGTATCTTTAATGATCCTAATTATAATAAAGATAAGAATGATCTTAAAGATAAAAAAGGCGATTTAGATTTTAATGTAAAAAACTTTAAGCCTACACGATATACAATTAATGGATTAACTTATGTTCGTCATTTAGACGATACATCTGAATTCTATAATTATGGTTCTTGTACAGAATTAGGCCCTTATAGCATTCCTTGCTTTACTCAAAAAGAATTTGAAGAAAATCCTATGCTTCAATTCTTGCCAATTGATTATAATAAACGCCGTAAAAAGTTTTTAGATAAAGGCTTCACATTTGAAGCTTCCGATCGATATTACTTCTTAGATCCTTATTATCAAACATCTGACCATAGTGAAACAATTCAATATATGAAATATTGTATGCATGATATGAATTATGCAAAACATGCTTTCTTACGAAATGTTTTATATTGGTTATGTGTTTTAATTAAGAAAAATGTTTATCCTAATTATATGACTGATATCATGTTCCAAAATGCAGTAAGTGAAGCTTCTGCATATGAATTTATGAAGGACATGAATTTAGCTAACGACGTTCAAGAAAAGAATGTAAATACTCTTAAAAACTTCGTTAAAGATAATCAAGATAAATTTGTCAAAGGTAAATTATTCGTTGCTACTGCATTATCTTTAATGTGTAAAGATTCTTCTTTAATTAAGAAAATCGTTACTCGTGATTATAATGCGTTAAATGCGTTAACTCATAAAGTAATTACGCCTAATATAACAACAACAGCTCCGTTAACAAATGACGAAGTAAATTTAAGAAAACTATTATACGGTTTAGTTCTTTCTGGCCTCGTAGAAAAAATTGAAGAACTTGGTATCGATATTGCAACCGATAATCCTATTGCTCAAATTCAACGTGAATTTATGCAGCAATTAGAGTTAGAAGCAAATGCAATGACGCCAAAAGCATTAGCACGACGTATTCGAGATTCATATCTTAATATGGTTCAAACCGATGTCCGTGGTAGAATGCTTAGAGGCTTCCCTACATTCCAGATTATGTTTATCGATGAAGGTGCTTCATCTGGATTCTGGAAGATGCATGATAGTTTCTATAGTACGAATGCGGTAAGTTCTATTCAAGTAGTTAAGTCTAAAAATATTGCTGCCGATACAGCTATTATTCAGTTAAATAATTTATATCAAAATATATTATCTGAATATGAAGATGATGGACAAGGCGATAATTTTACGACACAATTGCAATATGGTGTTGCCGGACTTGAAAATCTGTACGATAGTATATTTAATCCTCGTACCTATGTTCGTAATTTAAGTGAAAAACAAGCGTTAATTCCGGAACGTAATTCTATTAAATTAGTTGCTGGTGCCCGTATGCACATCCGCATGGGTTATTCTGCCGATGCTGCTAAATTACCTATTATGTTTAATGGTACAGTTACCGAGATTCAAGGTGGCGACGTAGTAAGTATTGTAGGCCAAGGCGATGGCATAGAATTATCTAACCCTATTCGTGAAGATAACTTTGGCGATAAAATTAAAAACCGTGGTGTAAAATACTTAGGCGAATCCCCTTATGGTTTATCTTTTGGTGGCGTAAGTCCTCGTGTATTAGTAAGTTCATTCTTAACGTGCCAAGATCAAAACTGGTTTAGTCAATTATTCCGTGAGAAGAATTGGAATGTTTTATCGAGAGTATTCTCTAATAACCCATTCGGTATTTATCATTATGGTGATCCATATTATCGTGACATCTTCGTTAATGGTGAACCAGTTCAAAATATCTATGAAGTAACTAATGACTCTTCTGCCCATTATTATAACTTCCGTAAGAATACTGATATTACTAACTTGTTTAATAGCGATAGCCTACAATTTGAAAATGGTGCGTCAGAACAAGGACAGCAATCCTGGTATCGTTCATTAGGGAGTGTTATTGGGATTGATCCCCCAGAACAAGGCCATCAATTTATTAGTATTAAAACACAAGGTAGAACAGTGTGGGATATGTTGCAATTCGCAGCGAGTGCAAATCCATCTTATATTGGTGCAACCGATTACTTCGGATTTAGAAGCACTGTATTTATGGGCCTACCTAATTGGTATAGTGCTTATAAATATATTAAGAACAATAAGCAATTAAATGTTCTTGAAAAACGAAAGCCTTTTTCTCAATTCCATATGTATTGGTCGGACCACGATATTTTATCTAACCAAATTCAAACTAATTCTAATAAAGTAGCTACAGTAGCTAAAGGTATGTATCAGTTTGAAGAAGTAAAAAAATCGACTCCTGATATTTATTTCGACCGAGATATTTATCCTGAATATCAACGTTCTATGGTAGTCGATACATGGTTACATGGAAGAACACAACTTCATACTTCTTCTGAAAATACATTCGGAATCGATAGCGAGATTGGTTCTTTAGATAGTTATGCAACTGTTACAGGAGCATTCGGTTCTGCTGTTGGTGGAGTCGTTGGCGCTCGTGGTGGTTCTGTTGGTGCTAGTGCTGGTTTTGCTCTTGGCGGGGCTATTGGTACGGGTATAGAATTAGGGTTAAAAAATATTACTTCTTGGGCAATATCTAACTTTGCTCCTGATAACTATGGCGGACCTGAACATAATCATGCGCAGACCGCTCGATTAATGACGTTATCTCGATTAAAGAAATCTGTCGAACAAATCTATTCTGGTAATCTTGTCGTATATGGCGATCCTACTGTAAAACCTCACGATCGAATTTCTATCTTCGATGAACCTAGCAGTATGACTGGACAAGCAAGAGTTAGAGAAGTCGTTCATACTTTATCGGCAACAACTGGTTTTGTTACGACAATTACTCCAGATGCGATTGTCGATGTGCTTAACGATAAAACTACTCAAGCTGTTAACTTTGCTATTACGTCTACATTGATGCGTTATGCTATATATGCTATCGGTGTTTATAACTTACAGCGAGCTTATATTGTTCGTGCTATTATCGATGATGGTTGGGGCTTATTCGCTAGAGCAAAAGGTTGGGCTGCTGCAGAATATGCAGATAAAGCAGTTAATGCCGTCAAAGAAATGAAGCGAGATAATACTATCGAGAGAATTGTTAAGAAGCTTGAAAATAAGCAAGCTAATCTTAAAGGTCAATTAGAGGCTGCAAAAGAAGCTGGAGATGCTGCGAAAATTGCGGAAGCTGAAGCTAGACTTGCTGTCGTAAATCAACGACTTGCAAGATTCGATCCGATAAAACCATCGTTTACATTTGGTGAACGTGGCGTAAAAGGTATGGAAGGCATTTCTAAAGTATTGAACACTTGGGCAGAAGCTAGTGCCAATTTTGAAAAAGCAAATTTAGCAATAGCAAAAAAAGTATACGATCAAAGATTTCCTGAGTTTAATAAACTTACTAAAGAGGCTGAAGACTATAAAGCAAATAAAGATAGGCTTGTTCATACTGAGCTACAAAGAATTGTTGGATATAGCGGTAAAACAGCAGACGCTATTGATAATACTACAATGGAAGAGTATAAAAAACAAGCTGAAGCTATTTGGGAAAAAGAATATAATAATAAAATTGCAAAGGCAAAAGAATATTCGAAAGAAACTGAAAAATTAGTCGATCAAGTAAAAAGTATTAATAATACTAAAAAAGGCCAAGAAACTCTTGCTGCATTAAAAGCTAAACCTGAAGTAAGCAAGAAAATAATAGATGCTACGTCCAAAGATATCTTAATGAAGAGTAAGGCTGCTACATTGTTTAATAAAATTGCTGGTTCTAAGGTTGGCAGATATTTATCTTCTGCATTAAACTTTAGTAGTAAAATTGGTGGCAATGTATTAATGATTGCCGCTGCCTATACTTTAGGCAGATGGGGCGACATGATTTCTGATTTTATTCAGAACTATAAAACATTAAGTGTTACTCCTTTACTTAAACGTGGTATGCCATTCATACCAGCATGGGCAGGTAATAGCGGTACAATCTTTATGAGCCCTAACTGGGGGAAACGTGGTCAAGTATTAGACCTTATGGATTCTGTATTTAATCATCGTTTCCAAGATAAAGAAGGATATCATCCTGTCACTGGTACATTAAGTTTCTTGTTAAATGCCTCTATGGGCGGTGGACCTGCCGATGCTCTTCAACGTTATCAATTAAATGCTGAAGGAAACATGTATGGCAACAACATGGGCGGCGATTACGAATATCTTGTAAATCAAAACTATGTTGATGGTTTATTACAACGTGGTAGCGTTCGTTCTGTCGAACAGTTGTTAATGCGCAATAACGAAGAGAATCAAAAAGATAAGCAAGAGATTAAGATGAGAGCTGAACAATTTATGCACAAACTTGAAGACGTTCAAAAAGATAATACATCTATTCTCGATCCTTTGGTTCCGGTTCCTGGTCCTGAGTTCGATATTTTTAAACAATTTAAATTCTTCGTTGTTCGTCATGAAAAGGCGTTAAATAATGAAGAGTCTAAGAACACTGTTGAATTTTCTATTAACCAAGGCGGTAAACCAGTTAAAGTTATCGGTATTAAAGGTAAAGACGGCGAAGGCACAGAAATTGTCGATGCTCCATTGTTGCATCCATTTGCTTTAAATACTCTTCGTAAGATTATCTTCCAAGCAGAACAAATGTTATCTTATAAAACTACGACCGACCAAAATACATATATTAATAAAGTATCAAATGATTATATAACGTTAACAAGTTGTTATTTATTCGGTACTAAAAAAATATTCCCTGGCTCCGGTTTTGGTTTTACGTTAATTGCTCATGGCGAGTCTAAAGATAATCTTAAAGTGATTATGGATACGCTTAAAGAAAAAGATGAAATAACTTATCAAGTATACGATAATGACGATGGCAAGGTATACCAAGTTAATGTTAATATTCCTAAGTTCGGTGCATAATGTCTACGATACAAAATAAATTTAAAGATACGTATGCTGGACAACAGATCCGTAATGACGGGTTTGCAAAGTTGAAAGGGTCAGTCTTAGGATCTGACCCTAAAACTTGTACTTGTACAGTAACTTATACTTCACAAACTGGTGAAACAATAACTGAACCTGCTATGCCAGTACAAACAAATTCACTTGATGATTGGTTTCCAAAAGGCGGAGATTATGTTATAATAGAAGCGTATGGAGATCGTCCTCTTGTAACTGGTCGCTGGATTGCAGATTATGGCACTGAAATATACCAAGAAAGCGAACTAAAGAGCGACATTTTTCCAGATGAAAACGGTCAGGATAATGGAGGCTCAGTATATTAAATGCCAGAAATAAATCAAACATCTAAAAATGTCGATATCGCTAAAACCGATAAAGCAGTATCTGAAGCAATTAAAGATACTCCTGATGACGGCTCTGCGATAGATAATCAGAAAGTATATCAAGATTTAAAAATTAATGCTACAGAGATGGAAGAATCTTCTAAGCATCCACATCGAATTAAAGATTGGTCGATTAAAAGATTCTTAGCAAGTATCGTTATTAAGATGGGTAAGTCTATTGGTTTATCTATCGGTAACGATACAAAGCTATCTTTAGACTCAGGAAGTATTAGTTCTATATCTCAGACACATAGAATTAAAGCTAATCGAATTCATTTAGATTGTGACGAATTAATTATTAACGGCCACAAGTTAAACAATAGAATTTTTGAACTTGCCGATTTCCGAGAACTTCCAGATCAGGAAGGTTCTATTATCGGAGATTTAATGGTCAAAGGAACTGTGCTCGTTAAATCATGGGAACCTAATTTAGCTCGATATGTTTTAATCCGTCGCGATATTTATTTACCGTTATTCGGTAAAACAACGACGACTGTCGAGATTGCTGAAGGATTAAAATTAAAAGATCCGACTAAGTTAGTAACAGACTTTGCTCCATTTACTGCAGCTATGCTTGCTGGCGATTCTCCTATTACAGAAAAATCTGCAAAAGAAGCGTTAGCAAAAGCTGATCCTGCAGAGCAAAAAGTTTTAGAATCTAATATCTATGATTTAAAAGTTTCTGATTATCAGACTATAGATGATTTCAAAAAAGCACTAGACACCAAAAAAGAAAATGTTATTAAAGGTTTTAACGAACAAGTTTCTAAAGGCGACGCTAGTGCTAAAAACTCAATAGAACAAGCTACTCAAGCATATGATTTATTGCTAAAAGCAGCAACAAATTATTATGCTAACAAAAAGCAGTAATTGTAATATAAATCTAGTACTGGTAATAATATCAGTACTAGATTTAATTTTTTATTAGGAAAAATAAATATGAACTATAATCAGATACTAGGAAAGATTAGCGAAGAGACTAAGAATAAAGTATCGAAAGAGTATCATGAAATTTATAAAAAAAATCCGACAAAGGAAGATTTTAATGGCGCCAATAATAAAATCAACACTTTGTTACATAATAAAAATATAAAAATTGATGATACGATTCGTAAAAAACTTAAAGATACGCAATCTAAATTATCTGAAGCATTAAGCAAAAAAGATTTTAAGGCAGCAAAAGAAGTGCTTAAGGATATTAAAAATATTCCTGAAATATCTAAGGATGTCAATGCGCAAGATATTCTTAAATATGTCGATAAAAGAGATTTAGCTTATTTAGCTTTAGATAAGTTTTTAGATAAACAAATTACTCAACGTATTTATGATACTTTACATGTCGATAGCTTAAAAGCTGTTCCGGCAGCAATCGGTGATAAACGCTCACAAATTGTAGCGATTATTAAAACATATAAACACATTAAAAATACTAATCCAGAGTTAGCGAATACTTTAGTTAAAGAATTGTCGACTAATATTAACAAACAGCTTGATCAAGAAGTCGATTATGCTAAAAAGAAATATCTATTAATTGCACAACAGCAAAGTGGAAAACAAATAGATAATCTGTATACAAAAGCTACTCAATATCTTGATATCGCAAATAAAACAAGTAAAACTTATTTAGATAAAGCAGTTGCCTTAGAAGATAAATTAAATGCCGCTATATCTGGATTAGATAATACTAAGATCGGCGGATTTGCAAAAGTCGTCAATATGAATTTGCAATTATCTAAAATCGATTATGTAAGTAAACAAGTAGAGCGTGTTAATAAGTATTTAGTTAAGTACAACGAGATTGCTAAAAAAGCTTTAGATCGTGCTAAGACATGGGCAACAGAACAAGTTACTAAATTAGCTACTAAAGCACTTGGAGCTATCGGTAAACAAGTTGGTAAGATTGCTAAATCGGCACTCGGTAAATTTAAAATTTAAGGATAACAAATGATCGATTTCTTATTAGACACAAATAAAGATGATATCATATTAGGTCCAAGCAGAAGGTCTAATTCATTAGCTATTCAATTTAATATCGGTCAGAAAACAAATAAATTAAAGATTCAATTTTTTGTTGAGTCTATTACTCGGCCAAAGCATAAAGTAAATGCTTTAAATATTAAATTTAAAATTAAGCCTAAAGAAGATGATTATTTAAATAAAAAATTATCTTCTGTCGACATATGTAAAGATAATGAAGATTATGAAATTCAACAAATTATGTTGCGATTAAAAACTGAGTTAGGTGAAGTTCGACCTTATTCTGATTATGGGTCTAGACTCGTTGAATACCGTCATGAAGACAAATTCGATAAAGCAAATTTACATGCTATAAAAGAAATTGTTGAAGGTATTGTCGATACTTCATTATACGATATATCTGTTACACCTAATGTTGATGATCATCAAATTATGGCATGGCACAATATTCATATTAAGATTATTAATAAAAGAACTGGAAAGGTTTTAAAAGGATTCGTTATATGAAGACATTCACACAAATTCATGAATCGATTAAAAATATTTTTCAGAAACTAACTAACGATACTGTTGAACGTGGTTCTGTTATCGATTTATTTATGTTAGCTAATTCCAAAGAAATGGAAGAAGCGTATTTGTATATTGAGTCCAATAAAAATCCTCACATATATACAAATTTAAAAGGTTCCAATTTAGACGATATGGTTAAGTTCTGTGGCTTCACTCGTCGAGAAGGCGAAAGTGACCAGAACTTATTGTATCGATTAATTAATTGGTCTTTAATTAATGAAAAATCTAATACGATTGCAATCGATGCGGCGTTATTAGATTTACAAAATGCCTCTAACGTAACATATGTACCAATGGTATATGGAACAGGTACTGCTATTTGTTACGTTATTCCTAAAGAATATACTGTCGAAAAAATTGAAGCTGCATTAAACGAAGCAAAAGATCGTTTGAAGAATGTCACAAGTCCTTCATTATATATAGAATATGTGACGCCGGCGTTAAAAGCCGTTACACTATCTATTACTTTATCTAACGATAATTCTAATTTAGCTGACATCAAAAAGATTTTAGAACAACGTATTGCAGAATATATTAATGCTATTCCTCCTGATTCTTATTTAGATATCGGAGTAATTAATAAAATGGGCATTAATGAAACTGGCGTAAGCTATTTTAATGTTACAGGATTATTTGTAGACGGTGTATCTGTTACGGCTTTAAAATCATTACAGGATATTAAATCCAAAATGATTCTCGATACAATTCAATGGATAGAGGTTTAATTAATGGACGCAATCACAAATAAAAATTTTGCAAGAGCTTTGCAATATTTTCCTAAGTGGATGCAAATTAGACGTAGGCCATATAAGTCTACGTCTGGTCATTTACTTATGGCTGTAATAGAGGAAATGACATCGATCTATAAAGAAGTCGATGATTATACAAAAGACTTCTTTTTAGTAAATTATGCCGGCAGAGAAGATTCTATCATCTCTCAAATATATGTAGCGAACATTGGTAAGCTAGAAGATGGTTTGAAGTTAGATAATGAATTTACTATTACAGAAGATTTAAATCAATTCTATAAGAATAAGAAATATGTTTACTATGAAAATGGTAATCTTTATTTTAAACTCGATGAAGTAGACGGTGCTCCTATCGGATATACTATTAATAAGTTCCATTATACAGTTAACTTAAAACAAGAACCTGTTTGGAATATCTTTGATGAGTTTGCATGGTTTGCTGGGATCGATAGACTTCCTAATGAGTCTAATCTTAGCTTATCTAATAGAACATATGATGCGTTAAGAACGAAGAATAATAAGAATAATAATATCTTATTCGATGATCCTAATATTCTTAATACATACAAACATAGATTCAATTCGACTGAATTTGGTCTAAAATATTTAATTAAAAACTTATTATCGGCTTATGCCGGCATTGCTTTTAAAGATATAAAGATCGACAAATTAAACAATATTAATATCCAAGAAGTAATAAAAGATCAAAAAGTATATGATTATATTGCTAAATTAAATAAAGATATTGCAAGAGAAAAGATCTGGGATATTACATTCTGGGAGAATGAATTTAAAAAGCTCGATTATCTTCCTCACATCTGGGATCAACCTGTCGAATATTATTTAGATGGCGTCGGCTATTATGATAGTTTAAAAGTTACGACATCTAATTTAATTAGCTCTTCCGATACAACGGATGTATCAATTATTGGATATAAAAAATCTAATCAAAAAGTTAGTCAATACTTATTGAACAGCAATAAAAATGTAAACATTGGTATCGGGTTAAAGAAGTTCGATTTAAAGCTTAAACCTGTACAGGTTGAATACAACTTAAAAGCTACTTCGACAATTAAAGTCGATCCTTCAACAATTAATTTTAAGTCTTATAAAACTTATAACGGAGAATACCGTTTACCTTTAGAAGATTTTGTCGACTATGAAGTTGGCGCAAAAAACGTTACGATCAAAAACAAAGGCTTATTAGTTAATGACACTAATAAAGAAGTAACATATAAAGTCGTTGCTCAACCTAAACATCAGGGCGGCAATATTTATTTAACTTCTTTCAAAATTGACAATAATGAACAGTTAAATAATGAATTTACTAATGACTACTTTATTAAAGAAAATGGAGCCGTCTCCTATTTAGACAATTATTTTTACGGTACTCGTATTAGCGATTTTGCTTCATCTTCTAACGTAATCAATACTAAAGACGGTATTAAACTCGACACTTCTAAATCTACTGTTGGTACCTTGAGTATTCCTTTAACAGATAATATGCGCTTTAAAACAATTAATTATTCTATTAAAGATACTCCTGTTAATATTATTAATCGTTTCGATTTAATTAAGTTAAATAATTTTAAATATAATCAAGCTGACAATTATCTTTATGTCGACTCTGATGTTCAAGGTCAAATTAATATCGATCAAATTATTACTTCTCTCGAATTTGAAATCGATAAGTTAGATAATGAAACGAACACTGGTTCTTGTCGTGTTTTAATTACTGACGACAATAATAATATCTTGGCGTCTAAAGAATTAAATACCGATACGAGAAATATGAAATTCTCTTTCGAATCTGAAGACTCGAAACGAAAACATATTTCTATTATTAAAATCGGTCAACGCGGATTTAAGATTAAATATATTAACGCTACTGCAAACGGATTAGTATTCTCCATTAATGGGCAGCCATTATCTAAATCTTTAAATACATATTCTATCCCCGATAACCCAGATAATAAAATATTAACGTTATCTCTTCATTCTTATCTCGGTATCTCTAATCCAGTAATAAATTATATTTCTATTGCTGGTGAATATGCTAATTTTAAATATTATGAAAAATCTATTACGGTTCCTCCTAATAGCCAAGTTAATTTAAAAATTAAATCGAGAGACACAGTATTAAAACTATATAAAGATAATAATATTATCGACGATAATTATGATACCTACGATTCATTTATTGGCCCAGGAAGGCTCCCTTTACTTGTCGATAAGCAAAATATATCTAAGAGTGAATTTCCTATCCTTACAGGTCAAATAAACAAACATAACGTCGATTATATTAATGTCGATAACGAAACAAAATACATAACATTAACGTTCGATCATTACGAAAAGCAAATCGAATCTTTATCGTTATTAAATATATTAACTAATCATTATTCTTTTGATAAATCAAATGATGCAGTATTTGTTACTTACGATGGTCGTGTAATTATTTATAATAAAAATATGGACCAGTCGGCGTTTAAAGAAGTCGATATTCTTGGTGCATATTTTGAACTTGAATATAATAAAATTGTATCTGAAATTCCGGCGACTCTTTTAGTTAACTATGTTCATGATGTTCGTGGTTTGATTAAGACGACTGAGATGTCGACCGAGAATAAAGTATATAAAATTTTATTAGCGACAAAAAACTCTTCTAATCATACACTACATCATTCTGAAACGATCGTTCAGAATCAAAAAGAATATCCTATTGTTCTCGATAACTTTGTTCCTAAATTATCGGCAGAACAGGTTTATTTCGTCGAAATTAATTTGCCGGACGGTTACAATCAATCTACACAATATATTCGATACCAGCATAAGAATAAAGAAGTTTTATCTAAATGGTGTTTATTAGGTAATAATATTAATATCTTAACACCAGAAATTTCTATATTCGCTAATATGTGGAACGATAATGAATCAGACTACAATATTTCTGTTAATAAAAAATTAGAGACAACGTTATTTGCTTCTGAGTTAAGTTTACAAGATGTGTATCAAATTGATAACGTCGACTATAATTTATCAGAATATATTTTATCTGTTCCTTCATATGCTACTATTGTATATAATGAAAAAAGATATACTGAGACAATCGAGTTAACTGAAGATGGTTTAGGTAAATTTAAATATTCTAATGTATCTTCTAATAATATTGAATTGTCTATCGGCGGTACAGCATTAGTTGAAGACGAATATGTATTATATGAAACGCCTGGTATTATCCAAGTAAACTCTATTTACGATCATGACTCATTAAGTTTACAAGCAACATATACTTATAAGCATCCTTCTAAAATTGTATTTACTAATTTAGATAAATTATATGAATTAGTCGAGTATAATATTAATGCTTATGATACAGAAACTTTAATGACGATTAAAGATATGAAAGATGGAGACTCTAGAAATTTAAGTATTTCTAATAGCGATATCGATAAAATATATGCTAAGTCATTAGATCCTAATTTTACTGCAGTCGTAGTAAACAATGTTGTATCTGTATATCGTAATAGTTTAGATAATAAGATTGCCGTTAAATCTGGTTATTATTATGAGGCCGGTAAGGAATATTATTTCCCTGTACATGAAACAGAAGTCGATCATCATAAAGAACATTATGTAGACTTAAATAGTACTAAAAAACAAGGCAGTCTTGTAAAAATGTCGACAGAAAGACAGAACTTTATTCCGAATAGTTTAATGGATATGAAAGTATTAAACCCGTTATGCTATATTAATTTTAAAGAACAAAAAGAAGTTTCTGAGATTTCTTCGCTTCATTCATTAACGACAGCAAATACATTTAATAACTGGACGTTCGAAGATTGCGATCCTACATTAATCGAGTTAAACAAAAATTATGTTATTAATTTTAAATTCGAAAAAGATGGATATGCTATTTTCAGAATTGATAAGTATGCATATACTACTTCATATTGCTACATTAAAAAAGCCGGCAATTTAAAAATTAGTTTTTATAAAGAAAAGAAACTAAACGGATTTAGATTGCAAAAGAAACCGTTATTAGAAAAAGTTGGAGACTTCGTTATTAACGATGACTTCGCTTTCTCTCAATTCAATATCGATGAAGATTTTTATTATTATATTGTCGTTACTGGAACAGTCGGTTCGATCGAAGAGATTGTTCTATCTGATAAATTAATAACAGAACCTCATAGTAAGAATATCGATAAGTATAGCTGGGATTTAACTGAAAAGAAAAATAGTGTAGCAAACGAAATTATTTTCGATACATTTAATTACACTACCGATAATAATATCGATGTCGACGATAACGACGTAATTCAATATGGTACGACAATTGATTACGACGCCACTCTATTAGCGACAGCTGATTTAAAACGTTGTCAGTTAGATAAAGTATTATTACGCGGCAATAAATTAATTACGTTAAATGAGCCAGGAACTGTTACGACAGAAATCTTTGATTTGATTCATAATCAATATAAAGCTAAATCTGAAGATTGGTATAAATATCTTAAAAATATATTATATATGGCTGCGAAAATTAATACTCTTAGTGAAGATAAATTTACGATTAGAGTATTAGGTTCTGAAAACTATTATTCTAAATATGCGACGATTGCTGTTATAGAAGATGGCGATTATGTGCTTTTATCTAACGATAAATTAGTGCAGTATATTAGATTTGAAATCGACATTCCGGCGAATAGCTCTATTAGCTCTATCGACGTATATAATATTTATGATGAATTGGAAGATCAGTCTATCGAATCTTTGCCAGTTGCTGGTGGCGATTTTATTTCTCGATTGTTCATGGTATCTGAAAAAGGTACTTATAATTTAGATACGATCGATGCGAATATCGTTGGAGACGTATCGATTAAGGTACGCTCTTTACGTAAGCAAGGCGTGAATAATCAGTTTACTGCGTGGAAAGATCTATATAGGTCTGGTACATTAACTCCTGTATCATTTACCGATACTGATACATTCCAATTTAAAATTGAGTTATTAAATAATAAATCTACTATTAAATTAAACAGAATAGGATTAACGGCTATATGATATTTTTTAATAAAGCTCGTGTAACAAAAAATAATGGTTGTTATTTTTATGATCAAGATATTATAACTGCCGATTATTTATATTCTGGAGATTGTAGAATTGAACTTCAATTAAAATATGTTAATTCTGGATTCGGCATTTTGTTAATTCAAGATGCCGAAGACATCTTTAAATCTCCTAAACAATATATGTTTAAACTTGGCGATAATGAATATTCTGTTATCGATAAAGTTGTCGATTTGCTTGGAGCAAGTACACAAACTATTCAAGAATATTCTACAGTACAATTTAAACATTTAATAAATAATGACGATGCCGTTTTAGTTCTAGAAAAAATAAATAATGAAGTTAATTTTTATTTAGAAACTAAAAAAGAAAAAATTGTCTTTATTGAAAAATTTAAGATTAGTATCGATGATTATAAAATAGGATTTTATTCTCAATATGGAAATACTATTAAGTCTATCAAAACATCAACTGGTCTTCCTATTGGATGGGCTGCTAATTCTATCAGTACTGTTGGTGGTCGGATTTATTACTATGATAATACGATCCAATTTGAAAATTGTACTTATGAAGCGGAAACAGAAACTGATTTCATCTCGCTTAAAAAAGGAACGTACTATTTAAAAGCTGATATTGAAGGCGACATTATTGCGTATGTTTTTGAATCTAATAGTGATAAGACAGACGTTAATGAAAAAGAATTATTAAACGGTAATAAAATAGTTTTAGAAAAAGATGCCGATATTTCTATTCGTTTCGCCGGAAGAAACGGCACCGTTAAAAATATCTCATTACAAGAATATGAAAATAGCGAATATGTTCCATCTTCTGGTAGCGGTTCTAAACAAGAAGGAAGTTATCTACACTTTGATTTAGATAATATTTCTAGAATAGAACTCGTTATTAATATTCAAAAACTACCTATTGCCGATAAATTAAAATATTATTATTTTAAATATGATGGTCGTGAATACACACCTGAACTTCCTCTTAACGAAGATGTTAGAATTGTATATGATCGTGAATCATTAACTATCGCATATCCAGGTGGATACATTCATTTAAATAAATATTCTTCTCAATATTTAGATATGTTCTATAATATCGATGCTTATGTATCTAAGTTACTTATTACTAATAAAGAAAATAAGACTGAAGATATTCTTAATGTAAGTGAATTTATTTCTTATGTGACCGATGAAGTAACGTCTCCTATCTTATGTTTAGATAAAGATGATGAACCGCTCGATTTAAGTTCCTCATATCGAGAAATTATTATTCCTTCTACTCAAATAGAAATGTTTAATCGATATGCCCCAATGAATTTATCTAAAAAACTTAATGTATATGAACTAGAAGATATACAAGTAGTCGGCATTAAAGAATTTACCGAAGTTAATCCTTTAGCTAAAACATTAGATACTTTTATCCTATCCGATGTCGGATATGTGTATTTAGATTTTAATCATAATACCGATGTCGATATTAAACATAATTCTATTATTATCTCTAATGAAATTAGAAAGCAATATAAATATATTATTATCGTTTATCCGCATGCAGAAGAATATATGTATCGATTCACCAACTGGAATCGTGAAGTATTCTCTAATAGCAAAAAAGAATTAAAATTGGCGAAACCAATTCTCGATACGTTTAATAATATTATCGTATATGCAACAAATGAAGAAATCGATGAGAAATATTTCTATCGCGTTCGGAAAGAAAAAGAAACGACTGATATAAAAATGGCAGTTTCTAATTATGACGTTTTAGATAATAGTCAATTCGATATCGATTTTAAAAGAAACGAAATCGTTCTTCATAACAATAATTATAAATATTATATTATTGAATATTTAAAAGCAGATAGTTATTGTATTAACGATTTAAAATATAATGCATTGATCGGAAAAGAAGCCTCTAATCTTTACGAAGTAAAAGTGTCTTCTAACAAAAAGGATATTAAAATCATTTACGATCAAAATAAAGAGACTAAAGCAATCGATCAATATAGAATAACAGATTTAAATATGGTACCAAATGAATATGTTGTTATGAGGTAACGGTATGAAGATTTATAGAAATAAGAAAAAAGTAACGAATACTGTATTGCTCGACGATCAGGATATGCCATTATCTTATTTGGTTAATAATTCTGTTTATGCTGATACCGTTGTTAAATTCAATAATGATTTGTTAAATTTAAATAAAAAAGAAGCTGTATCTTTATATCAAAAAATCGACAAAGATTTACTTTTATTTAAAGAAAATTATATTCCGGCTAAGGAACAAAAAGATTACCTATTGGATAAAGATGGTATTATTACGATAAAAGATACGTCTAAGAAAGCTTCTTATCGCCCGACAGTATTTGGATACAAATATATTCTCCAAAGAAATATTCCATTTTCTTCTGGACGTAGTTGGGATATCAATATAGATTTTACCGGTATGGAAAAAGTAAAGTCTATGCTGCAAGGTATTACTGTTTCTAATAATATTAAATTTAATAGTGTAACCGATAATCCAGATATTAAATATTATAACGGAGAAGATAAATTCTTAAAGGCTATGAAAGCTGGTGGCTATAAAGATAACTGCAATATCTATATCGTAAATTCTACTTACGGTAATAAGATTCTTTATAACAAGCCTAAAATATTCGACGTAGCGAAACCTGTTTTATTTAACCAATCTGAATATGTAATTGAGCCATCATGGGATATTTTTAATCACGACTTAGAAATGTCGGTATTCCCTCGTGCTACATATGATTATATTAAGTTAACGATTAATCATACTCCAATATTAATCATGCAAGACCGATTGAATTTTAAAACTATTTTATTATGTGGCAAAGAAATCTTTACTGAGCCTCGCTTAATTCAATTCCTTGCTGAAAATATTGTTTATGCTTATAGCATTGGTTATCATCGTATTCCAGAAAAAGCTGACAGCTACATCAATACTTTTATCTCCAATAATTTAATCGATTACTATTATAGTTTAAATAATCGATTGAATATGAAACATCCTCAAATTAATTTAGATAAAGATATCGCTTCTTTAACTTCTTTAGATAATCACGATTATAAGTTAGTTTATGTCGAAACGACAAACGAAAATGTAATCTTCGATTATGCTACACCTTCTCGTGATATTTACTTTAAAAAAGTAATCGATGACGAGCCTAAAAAAGATAACAATGAATCTTTAATCTACACCGTAAATCAAGAATTAAAATTTATCGATAATGTCGATTATTCTTTATTTAACATTGAACAGTTACCGTCTATACGTTATAATTATGACAGGGAAAAACTTCAGTTAATTATTGGTCAATATTATAGTTCTAAATATAATATTGCTAAATCTGAAGAAACAATTATCGATATTTCTAATATAAAAACTAATTACAGTTTGTATATGACGAATACTGGTATATTAAAAGACCAAAGATTTTATGTGTTGCCTTTTGGCGAACCATCTAACGATATAAAAGTTGCCGATATCATTATTAAATTAGATACAAAAATAGAGCCGACAGATACAAGAATAATTGGTGGCGGATCTAGTAAATTCGACAATTACGAATATATCGATACAGGTAATATACTTGGCAGACCGTATAGAATTGGTACTTCTATGGTAATCACGTTACCTAAAAAATATGAAGACCATAGAGACCAATTACAGGAACAAATTGACAAACATATTTCTTCGTCGGAAGCAGCAGTATTATTATTCAAGGATTAATAAATGGCACAAAATTATTTAACAAAGGTTGATTTTACCAAAGGCGTAAAAGCTAAACCTATTAACGACAATTTTGAAATGATTCAAGATTGGATCGACACAGAGCGTCTTCAGTCAGCTGGCTGGGGCGTTGTGTCCGGTTTTGAATGCAGTCGACGTGGCGATGAGTTTATTATCGATGTAGCAGCTGGTGAATTAATCAACAAAAAAGGCCATCGAATTAATCTTGACGCTGCGTCAATTAACGTAGGTGCTCCACAAGCTATTCAGTATTTTGAAAAATTTACTCTCGATGCTAGCGGACAAATTACATTACGTTTCCCAGTATATGCTCCATCTCAATTAAAACAAGTGGCATATATCTCCGGAGTTCAAGGTGAACTTCCAGATTTAAAAGAGTTTCGAGTGTACGATTTAGAAACTCAAGAAACTTTACAAATTGCTTCTATTAGTAAACAGATTATTCATGTTGTAGACCCAGAAGCGAATATCGGTAGAAAAGTTGGTGTCGTATATAACTATGCATCATCTCATATCGACACAATTACGTATAACGACAAAACTCCTGAGTTATATCCTAAATATCATTATGGTATCTTCTCAGCATCGCCAGCATTTCCTCCTATGCAAAACTTTGAAGATGCTGGAGATATCGTATTAGGCTGGGCTTATTGGATAGTCGATGAAACAGGTATCTCTGTTAAATTCTTCTATGACAATAGAAATACTCGCGCTATTTATGTCGATGAGTTTGGCGATATTTACTTTTATGGTAAATTATATTCTAAGAATCAACGTAAATTTATTTACTTTATTCAACCAGAACATCCTGAGCCAAATGATTTATGGTATGATAGCGATACAAATATCTTATATATTTGGCGACAATTTAATGGTGAAGATTATCAATGGGTTCCCGTAAATGAACACAGTACGATGGATCTTCATGAAACTAAATTATTTATCCCAGATGAAAATTTAACCGACGAAGAAAATGAAAAACAAACATTCGTATTCGACGAAGACGATGTTAACATGTTCTTCATTCCAAGATCTAATTCTTTAGATGTATATATCGATCAAGGATATATCATGAAAGACCAATACGTTGAAATGGTCATGCTTAAAGAACAAGATTCTAATGGCAAACATTTAATTGTACCGGATAGTGCAAAATATAAAATGAGCGATATCGTAAAAGGTGTCGGCTTTAAATTAAACTATGCATTAAACGAACCAACTGTCGTACAGGTTAACGTTCGTCATACAATTAAAAAAGGTAAAGAATCTGGAGTATTCCAACGTGCTGCAGTATTCGTCGAAGAAAAACGCATTATTTATAATGAAGATTCTTATCCTAATAATACTCGTGTAATTAAGTTGCCTACATATTATGAATATGGCAAACAACAAATTGAAGTATTCTTAAATGGATTAAAGTTACATAATGGATCTTCTGATGAAGTCGACTTTAGTGAAGTACTTCCAGTTCCGACTGAAGATAATCCTAATCCGACATTAACGAATAAGTTTATTATTAATAATAACGTTAATTTAAAATATGGCGACCGCATCATTTATAGAATTTCTCATTATACTTGGTCTTACGAACAATTAGAATCTATTATTACTAATGCTCAAAACGGCATCAAGGAAACTAAAGATCTTATTACAGCTGTCGATAATAAATATAGCCGTATTACAGATTCTATCGATCCTGCAATTACGGCAATGCAAACAACGATTCAAGATCTTAAAACTTCGACACTTAATACCGATAACTTTATTAAGCGCAGTGAAAAGATTACTAAGTCTATGTTGGATGACGAAGTTAAGAGTGGTTTATTTAAAACTATTCAACAATATGAAATTACTATCGATCCAACTAGTACAATTTATCCACTACAACATACTGTTACCGATAAACAATTATCGTTTGTGTTATTAGATCAATATGTCGGCAATAATAAAATCGATAACGCTAATATTAGTACGATACTTAATTATGGCACTGATTATGTTTATGTCGATAATAATAAAATTAAATTATCGGCTGGACTAATTAGAAATACAAGAAAACTTAAATTTATGGTTATTTCTTTTGGAGCGTAATTCATGCAAAACACATTGACATGGATGGTTCTCGACGAACAAGAATTTAATATTTATAGTACTTATAAAGCCGGAGTTATTACTTCGGCTTCTCGTACTGTAATTCCTGTTCGCCTATATAATAATTATATGGGTGTCGAGAAGCAGCCAGATTTAAAAAACTTCGGTGTTAATTTTTATTTCACCGATATTGAAGATTCTGTATTGTTAGATTATATTAAGATCTTAAATGCAGATTCTACTGAGTTACCGACGACTCGTTTAAGTGATACATTAACTGTTAACTTAACTAATGAAGTCGTACTTAGTGGCGCTCCAAATAAAGGAGATAGCGAACATAATTACTACGATTTTAATATCGTAATAGAGTTACCAAAAGATCTTAAATATAAAATTAACGATCTTAAAGAATTAACTTGTGATATTGTATATTATTAAGGAGGCCTTTAAATAATGAAACCTACTTGGGGTATTCGAAAATTAAATGAATACAGCATAAGTAAAGACACAGCTATTATTATTACTGATAGCGAAAAAGATAACTATTATTGGGCCGATATCCCTGATGGATCGTTATTAGTAAACGAGAAGACTGGTAATCTTAGCATTAAGTTGACTGGTGAATCTGACTGGGTACCGATGGGTATTCGTAAGGATGGCACAGATAAGCTAGTTAAAGATGCCGTAATTAATGTAGAATATTATACGATCGTTAAATTCGAATTAGAACATAATCGATTCTATTATCATGACCGAGAAGAGATTACTCGTATCGGTAAATTAATCGATGGAAAGGCTCAATTTAAAGTTGGTTCTGGATTATATATTCCGGGTACAAACCAATTGGAAGTATTAATTAACGATACTGTAAGATGTAATACTTTGGACGATAGTCTCGAAGAAATTAATATGAAGTACTTCCAAATCGATGCCGACGATATTCGATTAGGTTCTACCGTAACAGTTCGTTATATCAATTATGAACGTTTGAGTGAATTATATCCGTTTATCTTTATTCAAGAAAGATATCCTTGGTTCTTTGAAGATAAAGATATCTGGATCAATACAGCAGAAAATGTATCTGAAGATGGATTAGCTATTACACCAATGAGCTATACCGTCTCTTATCCGGCTGACGATCCTGCTCATGCCGACATTACAATTTTCACGACTAAAAAATCTAGATTAATTGCGACACATCGTCGAGACGAATACTTTAACGATGTTACTAAACGTAGCATTACTAAATTCAAAGTGCCGCGTAAAGTACACGATTATTATCTAAATCTTTTCTCGACTTACTTTGGTTATCAAACTAACTATAGTAAAGCATTAATTAAAGGTACTCAAACTGAAACAGATAAGTTAACATTAGATGCTGAAATGTTATATCCTAATGCTTTAATGGGAAGAGCTTCTGTAAAAACTCAAATTGGTAACACTGTAACATTTAAACGTGACGGTAAAAAGTTATATGCATCTCAAAATATTGGTATGGGCGTTCAATATAACTTACCTCGTGAAGAAGATCCATATGAAATAACTGTTATTGTTCGTAATCCTAGTAATGGGTTAAGTAAAGAAAAGACGTTAACTGTCGATCGCCGAAAAATAATTTTAACGGCCGAAATTGATTATGTCACAACAGTTACAGGAACAGAAGTTGTCGTGACAACTCTTCCTGGATCGAAAGTTACTATCGCTGGCGTAGGACCTATGTCGGGCGAAGAAATAGTTAAAAATGCCGTTGTTAATGATGCCGGAAAATATACGGTAAATATTCCTTTAGCAAATCAAGCTAAAACATATACAGTAACAGTTTCTAATGATAAAGCAGACAATGTAGTTAATAAAAATATTGAAATATTACTTCATACTCCAGTAACGCCTCTTTCTGTTTACGTAGTCGACGGAAAAGATACACTAACAGGTGATTATGAAGGAACGAATGCATTATCAATTCAAGCAGAATCAGGATCAACAATTATAATTAAAGATGGTTCTGGAGCTACTATTTACACAAGACATCCTTCAAATTTGTCTGTTGAAGAAACAGTTTATAGAATTCCGTTATTCTATTATCCAGAAGTAAAGACTTTTACTGTTGAAGCTATTAAAACAAATAAAACACCTGAATCTAAAACAGTTACTATTAATGGATATAAAAAAGTAAATGCACGAACTCCTTTTAATGTAAATAATGTAACTTTTAATAATAGAATCTGGGATGTATCTTTTAATTATTTAAAAGGATCCACTATTACAGCATATGATGCGGATAACAATATAATTAAAACTAAAGACAATAAAGATAATATTGTTGCTACATCAGATGAAACAATGAATTATTTTGCTGGACGTTATTACTCTTTTAAACAAAAGAATAGTGACTACATTGTAAAATTTACTTGTACTCATCCTTTATATAATGATCAAGAGGTTACAAGAATAGTAGTCGGCGCACATTTGCCAGATCATCAAATTGAATTACTAAATACTTATGTTATTAACCCATATGCTGATATATATAATTCTGATGCGTATCAAGTATTAGAAGTTAAGTTATATAAAACAACAGAAGATTTAGATAGAGTTCATTTAACTATCGATACTCATCCAGAGATTACAAATAACTTAACGTTATCATATGGAGCTACAAATGCTAAACCTGCTAAATATACTGGTACTAATTTAGTAGAAAAAATCAATGGCTCTAAATCATCTTATTTGGAATTCTATGGTAAAGATGATTTATCTAATGAAGAAACATTAACAGTTTTACCTAAGATTAATGATTATTTAACTAACGCTTATGAAGGTGAGAACGGATCGTATTTCTTTATTTTTAAAGTAGATAACTTCTATGATCTAATGGAAAATAGAGAAATTAATATTAAAGTTAACAATAAAAAAACTCTTGATATAGAAGTTCCAACAACTATTCTTCATTGGAAAAATATAGATAAATTTAGTGAATATTCTACAGAGTCTAATGATTATCAAGATATTTTAAATAAAATAAATGCAGTTAAGAATAAATATTTTAAAATATTAACTAAATCAAATAATGCATTAATAAAAACTGCGTTTACTAAAGAAAAATTTGCTTATCGACATATAAATAATCAAATAAAATATATTCATTCAAATTTATTCTTACAAATAACAGTTGCCCCTTATAAATTCTCTAAATATGTTAATAACAATACAGAAGAAATTAGAAGAGATACTGAAAGAATAGTAGATAATTTTATTAATAAAGTTAGAGTTAAGTATAATTTAGAACTACCAAAATATTATGTTGACTTGCCAGAAGAGCATTATGATTATTTGCATTATGGCAATAAAGTCATAAAAGATAGTAAAGTTCCAGTTTTAACATTTAATCATAATTTATTATTATATCCTAAGTTATTTTCTTATTTAACTGCTTTCTATGATACTACTTCTAGTGGTAGTTTTGAAGAATATTATCCACAAGAAGATGCTATTATTTTAGACATTACACAAAGTAATATTGATAATATTATTATTAGCAATAAAGAAAACTGTATAAAATGGAAAGAAGAAATAAAGAAAATATTTAAAGAATTTTATCCAATACAAGGATATACGTTTAATCCTATTTCTTATCCAGCGTCTTCTAATAATCAATTTTTATTTTGTAAAATTAAGAGTATTCCTGGTAATTTTAACTCTAATAAAAATATTTGGTTCTATAATAATCTTATTTATAGTGACCAATTAGACACTATTGAATCAAATGGGTTATGTAATTCTTATTATTCGGCAATATGTTTTGACTATGCTAGATTGCATAATATTGGAGATAACGCTTTTAGGTATCCAATTAATATTGGTATTACAGCATTTAATCTTGGTACTTTAAATACGTTTGAATTCGGTAATCAAAAATACAATCCATTTTTAGGTAATACTAATGTACTTACTACAATAAAAAATCCAAGAAAAGAAGATTTAGATATTGTAGAACAAATTTGTCCGTTACCAAATTATAATTCAGATCCGTTTAAAGTTTTATTAACTTCAACTAAAGATGTTGGTATATCTGATACATTCTTTAATAATTCTGCTGTTGAACAGATTGACTATAATTGTAATAGTGTAACTTTTATAGATGAAAACTATAATCCAATAAGATATGATAATAAAAATAACGGTACTTATTTAGGGTTAAAAGAGAATGACAATATTCTTTTTACAAAAAATGGACTGCAAAAAAATAGGGCTACAAGTGGTAATTTTGGAAGCAATATTCCATTAAATCATTTTTATGGAACACGGAAGCTAAAAGAAATAAATTTGTCTTATTATACAAATTATTATTTGTATAAATATGACTTTAATTATTCAGGGGTTGAAAAAATAACTTTTCCTAGTGTGTATTTAGCTAACATAGATATAACAAATACATATAGAAATACTGCTGTTGGACCATTTAACGATTGTCGTAATTTAAAAACAATAGACAATTTAGATTTTGCTTTATGTGCAATCAATCTTGTTCCATCAGAATTTTTTAAAGGAGCACCTCTTCTAAAAGTAGATGTTAATTTAAATTATGTAAATGAATTTAGATATGCTTCTTTTTATGGTTCTTCTGATGGCCTATCTTTTGTTTACAAAAATAGAAAAATAGATATTGATCATTTAGGCAATCAAATTAATTTAGATAAAAGTTTTCTTGGCTTAATAAATCCATCAGATGATCAAGGTATAGTAATTGGTGATAGTGTGTTTGCTGAATCAAATATAAGTCAGCAAGAAATCGATAAAATAATAAATAGATTTGTTAATATTGTATATTCAACTTTCCGTAACAATAAGAACATCAAAGAACTAAATATTAATAGTGATATACTTGTTTCTGCATCATTCTATTATCAAAAATTTAATAAGATTAATATAAGATCAGGTTCATTAGAAATATTAGAGCTTAAAGACAATATTTTTAATGTGGATTCAATGAAGAGTAATAATGAAAATTATATTGTTATTGCTCCAAATCTACAATATTTTTATTGTGAAAAATATGGATATACTGCCGATAAAAATCATTTAAATATTGGTAATCCTAAAATGTCTTTCTTTGCAAAAAAAGATAATTTTAAATTCTTCCCGATAAATACTGATTTTGATTTTATTAAGCCAACAAGTTATTTTATTGAAGACTTTTTGGGCAAATCTAATGGATATTATAACTCGTATTTTACAAAAGAAGAATCTGAAAATGTTATAAATAATTTAGAGTTAGAAATACCTACTCCGAATTATCGATATTATTTGTTTGATAAATCGATAAACTTATCAGATATAAAAATAAAAAAATTAACAATAACAGTAGATAGTAGTTATTATATACCTTTAAAAGATACTTATTCACCTGTAGGATTATCTCATAGTTTAAATGATTATAATAATGGATTTATTGAAGATAAAAGAGTCATCGAAAAAATGAGATGGCCTGCATTAGAAGAAATCATTGTTAAGGGAAAATCTGTAAACTATGAAAAAACTATTTTAGGAGTTAAAATTAAATATGTCGAAGCTTAATGATTATTTTGAAAAAACAATAGGTCTTCCTATTATATATCATGACTATGAAACATATGATTGGAACTCCGCAAAATTCGGTACAATAGTTGTCGATCCAAAAGAAAACAATATCGGTATTAAATTAAAATATAATGTCGATAATCAAGATCCTAAAGATCCATTCTCTAAATATGGTCCTAGCTGGGTAGCTCTTAAGCTGCCCGCTAGTGAATCATTAATCGTAGAAGAATCTTCTAGAATGGTTTGTGAGAAAATTATATTCATCGATTATGATCGTATCGAAGGTAAACTTTATTATTCTATTAATGGTGTATATAAAGAATCTAAATTAACTCGACAAGATAACTTTGTATTTGAGTTAGATAAAGGTCAATATATCCCTGGTAACCATCATATTAAAGCATTGATTAACAATGCGATAGAATGTTCTCCGGCGACCAAAACTCTTAAAGAATTAGATAGTACACATTTTGTTCTTAACTCTACACAGTTAGAGCAAGGATGCGAAATCGATGTTTATTATATTGAACGATATCGTGTCGGTAATCCTGTTCCTCGATTCTATAATCAAGAAGAAGAACCAGCAAATCCTGAACCTGGTGATTTCTGGATCAACAGTAAACGTAGTGAATATATGAAGCAGAAGCTTCCTATTACTCCTTATATTCGATACGATTATAATTCAATGCAACTTTCTATTCTTTTAAAGTCGATTAATAATAGTACTTTTAAAATTTATAAGGGCGATAATCTAGTTGCAACGAAAACGAGTAATCAATCTTGGACGACAATTAAGGTGCCATTGGCATATAACGAGATTTATACTTTAAGAATTGTCGGCGAAAATGATGATTATTTAACCAATGAAGTTACTCGTGATATTCATTCTACTTCTAAAGTAAATATTGCATTACAAAATTTACAGCTTACTAAGAATAAGACGAATTTATATCTTATTGGTGAGCCAGATTTAAAATTTACTATATACAGTACTGCTGATACTTCTAACGTTAAATTTGTTCCTGATGCTTTAAATAATGGATACGATGTTAGTTTTGACCGCAAGAATAAATCTTATTATGTCGATATTACTGCACATAAACAAGGGAAACTTTCTTTTAAGCTGGAACGAATTTTAATCGAAGCAAAAGACCCTGTCGAAATTCCGATTAAAATTGTGTCTAAAGAATATGCTGTTCCTAACGCTTATAACCAAGTAGCTAAATTATCTGTTCGTGCTACTTACGATAAAGAACTTACTCTTATTACTGCTTCTAACAATCCAGAAAATTTAAGATACGTTACATCTACTCGTGGCGAAGAAAATAGTAAAATATATTATGATTATGAATATAATGTAATGCTATCTGGCAATATGCAATATGTTTCTTTTATGGCTAGTGATGCAAGAGAAAATGCCGCATCAACTGTAGTAACGACAAGTATTCAACCTAAACGAACTAAAGAGATTAGAGCACGTCTTGAATTAAGTAATGAACCAATAAGAACAATTGCTGGCATTAAATATCAGAAGTTAAATTTAATTGTTCCTAATAGTGTTCCTAGTGTTCAAATAATTCCTAAGATTTATAACGATAGAACTCAAGGGCGCGTTCGTTTAATTAAACAGGTCGGAAACATATATACTTATTTAGTTCCTGTTTATGCTCAGATTTTAAATACGGCTAGACCTAATACTAGTAATCCATGGGGAACTAAATCTGATGTAGTGTTTGAATTATCTGCTTATTCTTATATCGACCAAATACTAGAATTTCCTAGCAGTACTTCAAGTCCATTATAAAGGTTAAATAAATGCCAATTAAACAAAGTAAAAAAATAACTTCTCGATTAATAAGTAATGGCAGAGCTACTTTTGTATATAGTGATAGCGATTATAAATGGGATCTATTACCAAATGGGTCTCTTTTAATCGATGAAGAAAACGGCAAAGTAAAAATTAAATTAGAAGGCAAGACTGATTGGACTCCTGTCGAAGAAGTTTTAAATAAAGATTCTAATTTAATTATTCATGGCAATCGTATCATAAAAGAGCCGTTCTTAGTTATCGATATCGACAAAGAAAATGATACGATTACTTATATAAATCATAGAAATGAACGTCGACACAAGTTTATTTATCGTTACCAAAAAGATTGGTTTGCTGTATTTGAACTCGATAAAGGATCTTATATTCAAAATAAAAATTTAATTTCAGCGACAATTAATAACACAATCGAATGTAACGATAAAAACTATAAGTTACAAGAATTAACGAGTCGAAGAATCGGAATCGATCTTGACGTATTAGTACCTGGTTGCTGGGTCGATGTTCAATATTATGATATATATAAAATGACTCAGCCTGGTTATAATATTTTTATTAATAAAGATATACCAGAAGAACAGTTATTTGATAAATCTATGGCCGTTGTTTTAAACGATAAAAAAGTAGTTGATACGGAAGAAAACCCGTAATATAACAACGATAATATATTATTTCTAGTACTAGAGGTTAATCAATGGCTAAAAAAATAGAAGAATTTATGCTGTCTAAAGATCTTCAAGATAAGATCAATCAAGTCAGCAATTTAACTCAAGTCCATATGGATCAATTGGACGCTTCATTAAAAACATTGTTAACTAATGTCGGAAACGCATCTCAAGGAGTCATCTCTTATGATGACTCCGAGATTCGTAATCGAGTAATTTCTCTCGAAAAAAACTCTGCTACGAAAACTGGATGGTTCAATAAAACTTCTGATAAGTTAACAAAAGAAATGCTTAATGCCGAAATGCAATCTCTTATCGATGATATGCAAGATTTCGCAGATGCATTATTAACTAAATTAAACATTTCTGATGCCGATAATAAATATCGTGCTAAAGCTGAAAAACTTCAATTAACAGATTTAAGTGAAGAATTTCAACTTCAAATTCGTAATATTATAGATAAAGTAAATGCTTTAAATACAACATTTGCTGGTCTTAATTTCGTCGCTAACGATATCGAACAATTAAAACGTATCATTAGTGATTTACCTAACACTGCTATTACAAGAGACTTTGCCGATGCTCGATATCGATTGCAGGATCAAAAGATCACTGTAAACGACGTTAATAATACATTGCGTCCAGCAATTATTTCTCTTCAATCTAACTATAATAAGTTAGATAACGTGGTCGTTAAAAATGATTTATCTGAATATCGCCGTTTAGATAACGATATTAATATGTCCGATCTCGATACTAGTATTCAAGCTAAACTTAATACTATCGATCAGTTGAATACTAATATTAATACTCGTATTAATACACTCGTTAATCAAGCATTAGCTGCTGGATTTGTCGACACATTAAAAGCAACGTATGTCGGCGACTATACATTACTTAACGACGCCGATTATCAAGGTTATATTCAAAACTTGTTAGATAATGTTAATACTAATAATAAGGCAACCGTTATTCAATCTTTATTTGCTTTATATAAAGGTATGAAAGATATTGCTGTTTCTGTGGCATCAAACAATGCACAGTTAAATAATGTTAATACTCAATTTGCTTCTATGGCAATAAATAATAACTATGCAAAATCTTTAAAAGACATTGATGCGGTCGATGCGATTAAAATGTTGTCTTATATGTCTGGTCTCGGAAGTACTTTGGTCGACGATATTACGTCTGACGATTCTATCGAAACTCTTCAAGTGACTGGATCTACGACTATCGTTCAAGCCGATACTATTTCTGCAAGCTATACTGAAAATGCTGCGAAAACAACGACAGCATATGTCGGTATCGCTTCTAATGCTGTTCACGATTGCGGAACAATTATGCATTTAGAATTTCCTTCCGTAACAAATGTAAATGCTTCTGCTTTTAAAAACTGTACTAATTTAAATACAGTATTTTTACCGTCTGCAAAAACTATTAAAGATGGTGCATTTGTTGCATGTGATAATATTAATACTATTATGCTTCCTGAAGCATATGTATTTACAGGTAAAGAAGGTTTACCTCAAATGTGTCGTATTATTCGTGTAGCCGGTCCTGCAGTAATTTAAGGAGGTCGAAATGAAAGTTAGTGTTTATGTCGACAAACTTAAAAAGTGGGTTCCGATATCTTCTGATGAAGTTCTCGATAGAAATAAAAATTTATCTGACGTAAAAGATAAAGATGCAGCAATAACTAATCTTGGTCTTTATGATAAGTTTATTTCTAAAGAAGCTCTTCAATCTGGATTTTTGCCAGATGTGTTTACACCAGAAAATATTTTAACTGATGCCGATCATCAATTCGTTAGCGATAGCGATAAGAATAATTGGAACAATAAATTAAATAAACCAATCGAAATACAGACTAATCTAGAAGAAAATCAAATTGGTTACGATGAAGTAAATGAAAAATTTTACATTGGTTTAAATAATAAAAATGTTCTTATTGGCGGTGCTTCTGCTCTCGACAATATTAAAATCGTTAATGGATTTTTCTCCGGTAACTCTCAACCAACTATTATTCGTAATACTAAAACACGAGAAGATGGTACATTAATTTCACCTGTCTTCGTCGATGTTCAATGTGTCGAATATACTGGTGGCGATCTCGGAGAAGTGTCAGTATCTTATACTTCTGAACTTATCAATATCTACAACACTGGATCTTTTACTGGTGCATTCCAATGTATGATTGTATATCCGTTAGGAAGTGTTAATCGATGAAATGGTCAATTAAATTAAAAGACGAAATAAAAGATTTAGCATTTTCTACTTATGTATCGATATTTTATAATTTAAATGATTTAGCCGATAAAGCCCAAGCGATTAAAAACTTGGGCTTATTCGATAAACTTGCTAGTATTGAAGAGATTAAAAAAATTAAAATATTAGCAACGGCGATTAAGACAAATAATCTTCATCGTTTTGTATCTAAAGCTAATAAAGATAAATATAATAATAAGATAAGCAAAATTGTTACGACAGATAATCATTTCGATATCGACAATAATAACGATGCTTATTTCCATAATGGCGAGAAGAGATTTTATTTAAAATATAAAAATAAATATAGATTATTTGGTGGAAACATTATTTTATATAAAGTAGGTCAATCTACATTTTTAGGTAAATCTAACGAAGTTAGAATTCCGCATAATCTACATGACGATAGAAATGTCGGCATTACTCCTGATTTTGTATCGATTAAACCATTGCATAGCTCAGCTAAGGCTGGCGATATATGGGTTAAAAAGGATTCTAATTTTATTTATGTCGGGAATACCGGTGCTGCCAATATCGAATTCCAATATATGATTTATGCTCCAAAGAATATGGGTTAAGGGATAGTCAATGAAGAAAAATCGAACATTTAAACAAGGTCGTGGATCTGAACAACTCTTAAATCAAGAGCTGTATGATATCTTTACTGCTGTCAAAGATATTAACCCAGATATCACTGAGCAAGAAAAAGTTGTCGGAGCTAATGCAGTTCCTGACAATAATATTCATGGTTCTTTATGGCGTAAAGATAGAACCAACGAATTAAAATATTATGATGGAGTAAAAAAACAGTGGGTTAATGTATTCGATAATAAATTCCAAATTATCGAACATTTGACCGAAGAAACAACTCCAGTAAATCCTGTTAAAGGTCAATTATGGATTTATAATGGTATTATGTTGTATTTCGATGGCAGAGAATGGAAACCGATTAAATCGATTCCGGCTGACGATGCGCAATTTAATGAAGCAGCATTTGCCGATTTCGCTCTCGTTAGCCCATTACTTTCTGTCGGACATGTAACTGTACCAAGCTTACAAAATGGCGATTCTAAACGCTATGAAAATGAATTAAAGACTGGATATCAACGTTCTAAAAAGAATGCTGTCGAAGAAGTCGATACGTTCGACTTTGAATGGGAAGATCCATTCACGGCTCCGACTCATGATAAATTAGTCGACCCTAATCATAGAACACAATACGTTATTCCTAACGTTAATCATGATAGAATATTCATGGAAAACAGTTTACTTAACGATTATGAAAAAGTAAATACTGTTTGTTTCCAATATCCGACTGTAAAAGCTCAAAATAAAAATTTAAGTGCATTACATATTAACGCACAAAAATTATCTAACATTACTAAGCGTTTATTTAAAATTAATAAAGACGATAGCAATACAAATGCTATTATCGATATTAATCCTAACAATACTGAGTTCTATGGTTTTAGAGCTGGAGAAAATAAAGGCGATCATTTATATCCTTATTATGAAAAAGTAGATACAGGTATAACTGATAGTACTGCTCGTTCTTTAAATAATACTTCCGGTGTTCCTGAAGTCGATCGAGTTAATGCCGCTATTAATCCAGATATTAATTACGATCATCCTGAAGAAGTAACAGTAAGAGATAGAGCTGTACGTCGAGATATTTCTATGAAAGACGATCCAGATAATCGCTTTGGTGATTATGTTATCTTACATAAGAAAATTTCTTTAAATTATCGTACTGTTCAAAACTATGATTATATCTTGGCAGTTACTTATGATTTTAACTGGATTAATTATACTGGTTCTTTGAAAAAGTTAAATAATGGTAACTTATTTGAAGGCTTCCATATCCCAGATCTTCCAGAATCTATTAATCTATTCTTCGATGGTTTAATGCTTGAAGAACAATTTTACGATGTCGACGTTAAAAATCAATTAGTAAAATTAGAAGATAAAATTTACAAAGAAGACGAAGTACATGTCTTCAAAAATTATATTAAAGATTCTGGTTATATCGTAGAAACTAACTTAGATAATCAAGGTGTTATCTATCTTCATAAGAAATTTAAATCTCCGTTAGTATTCGTAGCTGGTGAATTAATTCATCCATTGTTTGGTGGTTTAATTTTCCGCGACGATAAAATCTTCGTTCCTCGTGCTAAAGTAAATATGCCTTGGACAGTAATTGAAGCATATATTCCTGGCGAAGAAAATGCATATGCTGCTGGCACTGTAAACTTTGATAATAACATTATTGCTGGTACTAACCGTACATTAGCAACTGAAACTGGAACACCAAATATCGATGCGACAGCCTTGTATAATAATGGTGAACATTCTCTCATTGTTCAACAAGGTCAAATCGGCCACAGCGGACAAAACGTAATCTATTACGATCCTCGTGTAATTACTAATACCGACGAAATTATTTTATTTTTAGATGGTATGTTAATCAATCCTAAGAATATTGTATGGAATAAAGACTATCATTATTTAACGATTAAAGATGGTTTGTTCCCAGGTCAACAATATTTACTATTACGAGATCCTGACGATAGATTATTCGATGGCGCTAGTGCTATGGATACATACTTTACTGGAGCATTAAGTGACAGTTTAGTTTATCATAACGGTAAATTATTATGTAACCAACAACCGTTAATTTCTCCTGTATCTCCTAAAGAACGCGAACAAAGCACTGCAGATGGCGAAGTCGTATTATTTATGCCTGACGATTTAACAGATGCTGCAACCGTTCAAATTTATGACGATTATAAAAAGATTTGGAGACTTGCTACCGATAAAGAATTAAAAGACATTAAGACTATTTGTACATCTTATGAAAATACTGTATCTGCAGTTAAGATGAATATTCCAGTTTTGCCGGAAGATAGTATCGATATCTTTGCTTATAAGTTTGCTGGCGATAGCGAAAATGCAATCAAGATTGGCGACTTTATTATGGATTCTACCGATCCTACAAATCGTTTTTTCTATATGCAATACGATAAATACTCTCCTCGTGTAAATGCGTTAACAGTATTTAGAAATGGCGTTCGTCAAATTCTCGATATCGATTATGTCGAAAATGAAGATGGTGCATCCATTAAATTCTTAGGTCCTGCTAACGATATTAAACCTGGTGAAAAAATTCATTATACTATCGAGCAATTAGAAACTGGTGCTTCTAAGGTAATGGACGTTATTACGTTAGATAATACTAATTCTATCGGTACTAATGTGTACGAGATTCCGGCTCAAACAGAATTATATTTATATCCGGGTCGCTTAGTTGTATATCGCAACGGTGTTCGTTTACCTAAAGAAGATTGGACTTTGATCGGAAATAAAACAATTCAGATTATTAATTCTGATCGTCCTTATGTCGGTACTACAGCAAGTAATTATCCTAATGAATCTTTCTATAAAAAAGAAACAGATACTTCTTATACTGTACATCATCATCAACCAGATAGAATTACGATCGAAATTCGTCAAGATTATAAACGCAAAGAAGAAACATTTAAAATGCGATATAATCGTATTCCAGAATTCCCGATTAACGATTATAAAATCGATCCTCAAGTTCTCGAATCTAAAGACGAAGTTTTATTCTATATAAATGGTCTATTTACTGGTTTGAGTCGTAATATAGTAAATGGATATGTTTTAAATAAATATAAAAGCTGTATTACGTTTACTGATAGAAAAGTCGCTGCATTGTTAGCTAATGATCCATTATATATTGATTTATATGAAAATCCTGAAAAGATGGAAGCGTGGAAAAAGCGTACTGGAAAATCAGAATATACAACAAGTATAAAACATTATATCACTTATGATTATCGCGTATAACGCAGGAGACTTTAATGGCACAAGACTTTACTAAAGTTACAATAAACCAAATCGATATGGATGCTGTTACTGAAACAGTCATCGCAAAAGGTAATTTGGTATATAGAACAGATCATAGTGATACTAAAGCAGAAGATGTAGATAAGGTCGGCGGTATTCCTGCCGACCACATCGCTGTAAGTATCGACGGTGATCGTGAAACTGTTCCTAATGCATTAAAACTCGGTGGCAAATTAGCTTCCGATTATATGACTACTACTACTGGTAATAGTTTAAATAAAAGAACTGAAAATATTAAATCTAAATTTGGTAGCGATATTTTAGCATTACGAGATGAATTATATCAACTTCGTGGTCAATTAGCTAAAAATGGTTACGTAAAAGATATCGGTTATTATGATGGATACTATGATTGCTTCCATGATTTTAATCAAGTTCATTTAAATAAAGAATTAGCAAATACTAAAAATACAGTTCAGTTAGATAGGAAATCTTTAGTGTTCCCAGCGAATACTGATATGGATCAATTCTCTCAATACGATTTTATTGCTATCGTAAATAGCAATACTGGATTAGAATGTATTCGTCAAGTAGCTGCTGTCGATAAAGCAAATTTCAAATTAACTTTGGACCGCAATATTGCAAATAGCGTTATTCTTCAAAATGCAGAATACTATCAAGTATATAAATCTTATGGCGCTATTTACAATGGCGACTTCTTATTTGCTCGTCCTTTAGAAACAGTAATGGGCGATGAAGAATATGCATCTGGTGAAACTGACGATACAAGCCGTGAGTTCGTTAAAATGATGAAACCAGGTTTTGGCTATGCGACTACTTTAAAATTTAGCGAAGGCAAAACTGGTTATTTAAAAACTGTCGAGCTTTGTTTAAAAGCTTACGGTAATCCAGGTCCTGTTAACTGTTATTTGATCGACGCACGAGATGTCGATTTATTTAAAAATGGTCAACAAGCTGAAGCTGCTTATAAATCTTCTCAAGCTAATAAAGATGATAAGTTTAAATTCTTTGCTAAGACTCAACCTAAAGCAGTAAGTGCTACTGTTGAACGTCAATATGTAAAATTCAGTTTCCAACAAGATGGTAAATATCCTATCATCCCAGATAATTACTATCAAGATCCTACACGTTACTGTTTAATCGTAGAGTTCATGGAAGTTAATACAGATAACTATTACGAAATCGAATTAATTAATCACAATAAATCCGATCTTCAATTAAACAATATCTTCTATGAATATGAACGCAAATCCGATGTTGCTGTTGCTCATGCATTAACAGAATCAGACGAAACTAAAAAACGTGATCTTTATTTCCAATTTAAAACACAACAAAAATTAACTAATCAACCTAGTCCTGTAAACGAAGGTTTATATTCTGCACACATTTATAATCGCAGATTGCAACGTGCTTCTAAAGCTCGTGTAGAGTTAAGAATTAAACGTGAAGGCTTATATGAAGCTAGCACATTAAGTTCTCCATCTTTGTTTACGACTGAAGCAATTACCTTGAAAAGAAATCCAAAAAATGGTACAATTAATTCAGTACATGAATTAGGTTTAAAAACTGAAATTAATAAACCAATGGAATTGCGTCGTGGAGATCCTTCTGATATCTCTATGCCGGTCGATGTTGTCATCGGTGAGAACATCACTAAGGTAAAAGGTTTCAATACAGAATCTTTAACGACAATTAGTCCAGTATTAGTTAATGATAACGATCCTATTTATCGTGTTGGTTACGTGGTAGCTATTAAAGCACGAGAATATAAATTTAAAGACGGTATTATTACTAAAGGTCAATTTAAACGATTCATTGTTCCGCTTACTGAAGTCGTTAAAGACGTACATAGTTATATGGACGGCGTTAGCGATCGTTTGATCTTTGAAACACCTTTATATGAAGAAGGACAAGAAGTCGTAGATTATAATGATTTCGAAGTTCAAGTATATTGGGAAAATCCTGAATTAAGTGATAGCTCTATCACTAAACAAGAACAAATGGGTTCCCTAAAAGAAATTACAGTAAGCTTTGCTTCTGATTTCGAATAACGAACTGTTATAGCCGGGGGCGAAAGCTCTCGGCTTTTTTATTTTTAAAGGATTGACTATGATTACAAATCATAAAGATTTTTTAGAACAACTTAACGTAATCAAGCAAGGGATTAACATACCGGCATACGATATTTCTAAAATTATGGATTCTGAAGAATATAATAATTATTATGCCGATATTGAAAAATCTCTTAACGATTTAACTGGAATGATAAGATCGTTAGAAGATTGTAATCAGTATATGGTTACTTATGTTAACGATATAGTCGATAAGAAATATAAAGAATTAAGCGATAAATTAATTGCATTAGAAAATAATTATTCTTTATATCAAAATAAAAATTTTATTTCTTATTCTCCAGATTTTGACGATACAAAAGTTGTTTATGACCGAGACGGGACTCAAATATCTCAAGTCGATTATGTCGTTCAACAAGAAGGCAAAATAGATTTATTTAAAAATATTTCTTCGACAAAAGCTTATTCTGTTAATATAGATAAAGATCATGGATCTGCAGTTATATCTTTTGAACGTAATATGATTACAGAGTTAAATAAAAAGACTGCTACATTTATGATTAAATTAAGCGAACCAATTATGCTAAATTATATATCTTGTGATTTAGTAAATTGTACTGGTTCATTTACGATTAATAATAGTATTAATCAATATTCTTTTAACTCTTATTTTGATCCACAAGAAATATCTTTAATTGTTATTACTTTAAATTCTAGCAATCCTGAAGTTAAACAAAAGAAGGTATTGTATGCGAAATCTAAAGGATTTATGGACAACGCTTATGCTGGAATTGCCTACTTTGATAAAGGTAGTGAAAAAACAGAAGAAGAGCGTTTGGCTAAAATTTATTACGAAAATGATGTCACGAAATATATAGGTGAAACTAATGGCAGAAGAAACAAAGATAAGTAGATCTCTAACCGTTAAAGATATCGGTATCGTACTCGATGATAAAGATACGATTAGTACGACTGCTCGACCAATTCCTCGGCGTGACGAGATTAAAAATATTCAATTAGACTCTACTGTCGTTTCTTATGATTTTGGTATAAACAATATTAGATTCTCTTATAATAATGCTACTAGCGTAAGCGGAATTATTTCTAAATTTATTACGATAGAGAATTGTGATTATGTAACACTTATAACGTCGTTAAAAGAACAATCTAAAGATGAACAGTATTCTTTAGAATTTTATTTGTTAGATAACAATAAAGAAGTTCCGATTCTTCCATATAATCAAACTCAAGTATTGTATGAGAAATTATTTTATAATCTCGAGACTCGATTTAAGATTAATAAAAATTATCAAATTACAATTCACGAAAAAACAAAAGACGGCTTAGTGTTATATAATACATATGCAAATTATGATGAATATCTTGCTAATATTAATTCTTTAAATAATATTCTTAAAGAAAAAACAAAAGAGCTCGTTATTAGTTATGTACCATTTGACGCTAAAAGAATTAAGCCGATCGATAATCGTATTGCAGTAAAATTAATTAAAAGAATTTACTTTGGGAAAAATCCGATTAAGATAGATAATATTATCGTTAATGCTCACGGAGGGAAATTAAATTGGAAGATTTAAAAAATACGACAGTTAAAAATGCGTACCTTCAAGCATTAGCCGATGAAGGATTAATGGATAAGTTTAAAGAAAAAAGTTTGCAAGATTCTAAGACTCCATTATTTAAACCTAATTATCTCAGTAATGAAGATGAACCTAAGTATACTGAAGTACATCAAAATACATTAGAGTCTATTTTCGATATTATGAATTTAAGTTTTAATTGTATTGATTCTGCATACGATATAGAAAACTTGTTATCTGAAGTCGATCTTAAAATTGCTTCTATTCAAGAAAAGATAGATGCTGAAGATGAACGTGTAAAAGATATCAATATGATATGTGGTAATATCTCTGACTTTAATTCTATTATTCCGATTACGTCTGGCCATTTTTCTATTAAGTCTAATTTATATCAATATAGAAATTGTATTACGTCTAGCAAAACTTATGAGAAAAATATTCCGATTAAGATCGTAAATATTAATGGTAACGGTTATTCTGGTAATGAATATATAGTTTCTGAACAGCATGATGTATTGCAAAAAGAATTGTTCAATACGGCCAATACTCAAAATGTATTTGACGGCGTTAAGAATAGTGCTTGGGAATATAGTCGATTATTTAGTTATGACGCAGTTAACAAAAGTGATTTAATCAACATCGACGATATCCCAGCTACCGTTCAAATTACATTAGAATCTCAATCTGAAGATGGATTCAATGAGCTCGTATTTGACGATGATGCATCGACTCATATCACCAAGATTGAAGTTTCAGATAATAATGTAGAATGGCGTACAGTATTTAATGGCGATATTCAACCAAATAAACAAGATCATAGTTATTCTGATTTTACATATATCTATGGCAGCGGCGCGTTAGTGTTCCCAGTTACTCAACTATTAAGAATTACGATGTATAGCAATGCTGTCGATTCTAAAAAAATAAAAATTAACGATCAGATAAAAGATGGCGTATATCGTAAGTTTATTCGTATCGATGCAATGCAAGCTCGACGTAATTCATTTAAAGACGGTTCTGGTACGACTCAAAATATTATAACTTCTGGTAAGGCGGTATGTGCCGGCATATTCTGTAATGAATATATCCCAGATTTCATACAAGATGCTTTACGTCAAGATATTCAATACCAGTTAATTATTAATGGTGTAGCACATAGCGTTGTTCCTGTTAATAGCGATAAAAAAGGAATTAAGCTAGTTAAATATTCTAAAAATCCTATTAAAGAAAAATATGTAGAATATATTGATGAACCTATTACGACTCTTCAAATTGCTTTAATGGTTCCTGTCGCTTATGATTATTCTCCATATATCGCTAATTTAAAATTATGTTTAGGAAAGCAGGTATCTAATGTATAAGGATCAAATCTATAAATTAGAATATTATCGCCAACGATTAATCGATCAAGCATTAAAGTCTGGCGAGTACATTAGCGATAGTGCTTTAGAATCTGCATTAGAAGAATATGATACACAATTAGCATTATTTAAACATCGTTATATTCAAGAAGGTTCTAAATTAAACGTAGATGAGTTTAATAATGAATTATATGTTTTATATAATGATTTGTTGATATTATATAGAACTGTTTATGAACTAACTATAGAAAAATTTAATAACACTAAAGATTTAGTAAATATTAAATTAAGTAATTTAGAGCGTATTGCTAATCAATATTATAATCGATCTAAATTAGAAACGATTGCTATCTTTGGTGATACATTAGTTTTCCAATCTAATAACTTCGATATGAAAAATAAAGATGGTAAAACATATGTTAAGCTTCCTGCATTTACGACATACGCTGGATCTACATTAGCTTTTTTGGCTAATCTAGAAGATAATAATGCTAATGTTGTTTTAGAATTATCGCCGACAGAAAATATTCTTAATTATGAATCTAATGAATCGTTATATCAAGTTCCAGGTGAGCCTACAACTAAAACAGAATTTTTCTCTTTAGATTCTGGTAATAAATATTTTGGTAGTTATCAGTTACCACAAAAATTTGAAGATACTTATAAATCTCAATATTATTTATATTCTGGGCATAATATGATTAAAGTCGATAATAAATGTATAGAATTAAATCAATATAATAATGTTCAAAATCCTTTTGAGCATGATGTAGAATTTTACATATATAAAGGTACACATATCGATTTTAGTTTTACGCTAGATCCTATTAAGACTAATATTAACAATCATTTGGTGACGATTACAGACAAAGTACAATATTTTAAATTTAGAATGCCTCCTTACGGTCAAGTATCTTTCAATACTGACGGTATCGTTTTTGCGGCAGTCGATAATTGTATTATTAAAGATAATCATATTTATTCTAGAACCTTTTATGATGGTGCTTATGATAATATGTTAGAAATTATTACTTACGATAAAGAAGTTAATTGCGACAATCCAGTAGCTATAATCGATAATCCATCTGGAAACAATCTTAAAATTAACTCCTTAGCAATTAAACAGAATAGGTACAATGAATATGATCAAGTATAATATCCGATTTAATGGATCTTGGGAGTACGACAAGTTCGTTTTAAATTATTATAATTTAGCTAACGAAATTAAATTGCTTAAAGAAAAATTATTAAAATTAGAATCTCAAAATAAATCGATCGACGATGTTTATAAAAAACTTGTAGAATCTAATATCTTAGCTAAAACATATCGTCAGTATTCTAATTTCTATTAAGAGGTAACATATGGAATTAAAAAATACATCTAAGTATTTTACTGAACTTGTTGAATCAATGCAACAAGAATATAGCGATTTAGAAACATCGATTATTAAACAACATAATTCTTACGATAAGAAATTAGAAATTATGAATGCTGTATTAGAATATAGTAATTATTTAAATAATCAGATGTCTCGCTATATCGATTCTCTTAAAGATGGCAACCGCATCAACGAAACTATTTTCGACGGTGAAACAGTATTAAAAAAGAATATCTATAATTCTAATAAAATTTTATTTGCTGATACAAATAAAGTATTAGAAGCCAATTCTAATTGTGAGAAATATGGCAACTGTATTCATCCTAAGATTGTCGGTAACTTAGATAATTTACTTAACTTTAATTCTGCTGCTGGTTACATTTTTAAAAATTCAGCAACAGTTTCTATTAACGAAGAAGTTAAAGAAGAATATATCGACGTATTAAAACACGATACAATCTTAAATAAGATGCCGACATTCTCTCAATATTCTTCTGATACTGTCACATTAACAATCGAATTCCCCGATAACCCTATCGTAGGTTCTGCGACTTGTAATGCGATCGAGATTTCTCCGTTTTTAGCGGGCGCGTCTATTTTAAAGAACATTACGATTATTACGACACCGGGTACACAATTAAGTAATAAAGCTATTGTTATCGATTATGATCAACCATTAGAAGATACAAGAATTTTATTCGATAATACATATAGCATTAAGACAATGGTTCTTAATTTTAAATTAACATTCGTAAATAATCTTGGTATGTATCCATTTGGATTACGCCATATTTATTTATACAATGCTAACTTCGATACAAAGAATAGTAATATCGTTATTAAAAACGAATATAAAAATTTAATTAAGTATATTAACGATAACATTATTATATCTGATCAATCGGCCGACGAAGTCGGAAATCGATATAGCAAACATAATACGACATGTAGTGAAATGGATATTAAATTGTATAGTTATTTATCTAACGGTAATTTATTATATCCTATCGAAACTCATGCTCGAGATATCGTTAATCAAATCTCTCGAAATACAAAAGTATTTTATGCCGACATTCCGGTTAAAAAAGCAATGTATAGTATAGAATTTTTAAAGGTTCGGACTTAGTGTCCGGGCCTTTTCTTTTTCTGATTCTTATGCTATAATAATTCATGAAGGTATTATTTTTAATCGGAGGATATTTTATGGTTAGTGGATTATGGTACGAAGAAAATATATTAGGCCATACGACAGACAAAACGTATGTTACACAATATACGATAGATTACTTATACGATAATTTTTACAGTACAAACGATATCGTAAAAATTTTGTCCACGTTTCGTAAAGAATTTATTAAATATTGTGATCTGCCATCTTCTCTTTGGAATGGACTCATTAAAAGAGATACTTATTATTTTCATCCAGAATTACAAATTTTATCACGACCACCTAAACTTAATATCGGACTCGATATTCAAGTTGAAGAAGTTAAGTTTTTTAAAGAAATGAAAATTTCTTACACTAAAGAACAATTGCTATCCTATTATTATAAGAAAGCTAATTCTTTGATGATACGAGATGCAAAACGAGATGTCGGTGCTATCGATTATCTTTTAAATCGATACAATCGTCAACTTATGGATTCATTAGATATTCTGCTTTATCTAATCGATGATCATGCACACGAAGTTAGTTCTTTACTTAACTTAACTAATTATGAAATAGATACACTTGAAAAAGTTGAGTCTATTTATTGGGATAACCATAGAGCTGGTTTAGATAAAGTTTTCTATAGATGGAGTTAAAAATGAGTGTTGATTTCTATAAAGAGTCTTTAGCGACCTATGAAGAATATGAAATAGAAAGCGAAAAAGACGAAGAAGAAGGTTATGATACGGTTAGATTCCCTTCGTTTAATAAGAATCTAAGCGGTCTAACAAAAGGCTTATATATTTTTGCCGGCGAATCTAATGGCGGTAAAACAGCTATTATGTCTAATCTATTAAAAGATTTAGGGACTAATCCTAAAAATAACTTATTAGCTATTTACTATACATTAGACGATACTGTCGGAGAAGTTATTCCTCGTATTATTGCGATGGATCAACAAATTCCGATTGCGATTGCCGGTAAGCCAAAACGCTACGAAAAAATATCATCGATTATTCCTAGATGTCCTGAAGAAGAAGAATATTTCCAACGAATTAAAGCTCAACTTCAACGTCGAAAAGACGGCATCCAATTATTAAAGGAACAGAGTCATCAATTTATGATGACCGACGGAACTCGAGTTCAATCTTTTGAAGATATTTGTGAACATGCAAAACGAGCTCAAGAATTTGTCAAATCGGTTAATCCGGAAAATAATATCATTATCGGTATTGACTCCTTATCTGACTTGCGGTTTAAAAATAGAACTTTTAATAAGCCACAAGAACGTCATGAAGCTTTATCTGAAGAACTTAAAAAATTGGCTAACGTCGATTTACAAGTTCCAGTATTTGGTACGGCACATTTAAGAAAATTAAATCATAATGGCCGACCATCTCTTGACGACCTTAAGGAGTCAGTACGATATCAATACGACGCAAGTGTCGTATTCCTTGTTCATAACGATGTAAGCAAAAATAAAAATAATGCTAAAGTATTTTATAACAGAGAGGGCTATGCCGATATTCAACCTGTTATAGAATTAGACTGGGCTAAAAATAAACGAAGCGAATTTAAAGGTAGAAGTTTCTTCTACTTTGTACCTGAGTTTTCTTATGCTACAGAAGCTAATCAACAAGATACTGAACGTTTTAATAATATTATTCGAGGTTAAATATGACTATTTACGAAAAGGTTTACGAAGCATTTTCTGAAAGTTTGTTAAATAGTTTTCCAGTTACGACCGTAGAAAAATCAAATTTCTTAGGTATCTGGATTACAGTTATTAAAGGTTTAACTAATGAACGTTTCCCTACGGCTCCTGTAGTATTCGACGTTCTTAAGTTGACTGCTAAATATGTTTCTACTTTAGTGTTAGATGTAAATAATGAAGTAGACGATACTTTAAAAATATTTAAAGTTCGCGATTATTTAAATAAAGATCTTGCTCTCGCATTAAGCGATGAAGAAGTAGCTGAAGGCAATTCTCTTATCGAAGACCTTAAATTAAAAATTGCTCAATCTGCAGAATCTGTATTAGGCCAAAAAACTGAGATCCCTCAATTAAGACCTAATCTTAATACTCCTGATGCTCTATTTGCTGAGTCTTATGAAGTAGCTCGTTGCATTACTAAGTTGTATGAAAATAACTAATGAACAATTCCTAGACTATCTCGATAGTCCTTGGTACTATAACATAAAATATAATACTCCAATACCGACAGACGAGCGTACCTTACGCTCGTTTTTGCATGATATAGCATACGCATTTTTAGGTAGCATCTATCAAAAAGAGATTATCGGCATTCCTGAAATGACTCAAATGTTAGATAATTATTTAAATACTGCTCCTCATCGTATTAACAACAAAGACGTATTAAAAGGTATTAATTATCTTTCTAGTCTTTACGAATACTGTAGCGAAGAACAACTTAATATTATTTCTATCGGTCATTCTCACGTATTAGAATTTGACTCAGGAGAAATTGAAGTCGACATTGGCCCTATTGCTTATCGTAACGGAAAATATTTTTTATTCTATCCGGTATTTTCTCATACATTCAGTCAAGAAGAATGTGATAGCAATATTAATTGTACTCTTCATTGGAAAGCAGCATACGATGCATTCGACTTTCAATTAAGCGGCGTTATGTTTTATTATGCTAAAACTAGAAAAACATTTATTGCGTATCGTGATATAAGTTCTATTGAACGATTAAACTTTATAGCCAATAATGTTTTACGGGGGATCGATCAAAAGATATTCTTCCCAGTACGAGAAGAATCTTCTAAGAGTCGATTTATTCCAGAATTATCTAGAACATTTACAGGAAAATAATAATGCCTTATGAAATAGATGGCTGCGTCTATAAGACTAAAGCCTTAAAAGATACTCATATTCTATGGAAAGAATATAAAAAGAAAAAATTAATTAAATCATTCGAACTTCCTCAAGTTAAAGATCGGATTAAGAAAAGTCGATATTTCTCTTATAAGCCTATCGTCGACGACATTAAATTCGACAGCTTAATGGAAGCAAGTTACTATATTTATTTAAAACAACAACTTAAAGATAAATTAATCTCTAGTTTCGATCGACAAGTTACATACGAATTACAACCAAGTTTTAAAAAAAATAAAAAAACGATTCGTGCTATTAATTATGTAGCAGACTTTGTCGTAAAGAATTTAGATAAAAGTATTCGTGTTATCGATATTAAAGGTAAAACTACTGTCGACTTTAATCTTAAGAAAAAGATATTCGAATACAAATTCCCCGAATTAACTCTAGAATGTATTCAATTCCATGACGGACAATGGATGCAACTAGATGACGTTAAAAAATTAAAAAGGAAATCCAAGAAAAAATAATGTCTGAATATAAAGTTCTCGAAGGACAAAAAGAAGCTTGGGAGGAAATTGATGCTATTGTATTAGAGTGTCAACAAACTAAAAACAATAAGAGGAAAGATGAATTACTACAAGAATTAATTATTAGATTCGAGCCATTTATTAATATGTTTTACGACTTATTGGTTAATGAAAAAACATATTTAAATAATAAAGTCTCTCGAGATTTTATCTGTCTGTATATTGCCGATAAAAATTTGCGATTTAAAATTTTTAAAAATACTCGATTATCTAAAATAGAATTCAATGAAGTAAACCGATCTTTATCTTTAATTCGGGATAACTATGGTAAGAATAATGACGTAATGACTGATCTTCATTATGTGTTTACTCAAATGGTATTAACGTATAAGAAGACTAATCGTAGCTTTAATACATTTGTAACGTATGTATTTAAATATCGTTTATTCCATTTCATCTCTAAATTCTTACGTGATAGAATTAATAATGGCTACGATAGAACAGCATTTGAAGAAGTTAATCTTAACGGTTACAATTCAATGCATCATATGAATATCGAAGATCAAGTTACGATCGACGATAACGGAAACTTTAGTGATTCCTGGTTATCGGGTTTAACTTGTTCTGACGTATTCGACGAACTTAATGAACTTGAGCGAAATATCATCGTTAAGATATTTGTTCAAACTAAACGGCCTAAAGATATTCAAAAAGAATTAGGTATTTCTGAAGCTAAATATAGAAAGCATAGACGACTAGCATTAAGCAAGTTAGAAAAAGCTACAGGATTAAAAACTAAATACTTAAAACCTTTGAAGGCGAGCGAATAATGCTCGCCTTTTTCTTGTTTATATGTTATAATAGTTAGGAAAGGTGGTTACTTATGATAGATAAAGATAAGTACAGGTTAACTTTAAAAGTTAACGATTTAGTGGCTCAAATATTAGCCCTAAAACAAATTCCATTAGATGTAGCATATAATATTCTATACGATCAAGACAAGATATTAAATATCGATGAAACCGAACCGATTGTTAATATCGATAAAGCAGCTAAGTTGTTAGTACAATGCTTTAAAGAGGGTCGTGATATTTATGTATATGCCGACTATGATGTCGATGGAATGACAAGCGGAACGATTATGAAAAAATTTTTAAATAAAGTTGTTCCGACGCATAGTGAAGTTTACTTCCCAGAACGAAGCGACGGCTATGGTTTAAGTGCTAAGTTTATCGAAAATATTCATTTGAAATATCTAGGCAGAAAAAAGCCTCTTATTATGACAGTCGATAATGGCATTACTAAAGTCGAAGAAGTCGAGCTCTGTAAAAAATATGATATACCGGTATTGATTACCGATCATCATTTACCGCAAGAAATTTTACCAGATACGATTATTGTCGATCAGCATATAACAGAAAGCGATCATTGGGCAAAAGCAATATGCGGTGCCGGTGTTGCTTATTATTTCTGTAGAGCAATCGAAAATGAATTAGGCTATAATCATTATGAGAGCGATAAATTACTTTATTTAACGGCTATCGGTACTATTGCCGACGTAATGCCATTAAGCAGTTACGTTAATCAAGCTATCGTTCGTAAAGGCTTTAATCAGATCCAGAAAAAACAGATACCGAATACATTACGAGTGTTCTTAGATATGTTAACTAAAGAAGCTATTACAGCTGATTTAGTATCTTGGCAAATAGCACCTCGATTAAATGCATGTTCTCGATTGTTCGATATCGATGCTTCTATTAAATTATTCGACGTAAGTGAAGAACCGATTGAAGCATGTAACACTGTCGAAGAATATAATACTCGACGTAAGGAATTAACTAAAGATTTTAGTGAAAGAATTATTAAGCAATACGATAAACAAAACGATGATAGCGAAATAGCTCTAGTCGTTAACGATGAAATACCGGTCGGTATTATCGGTATACTCGCAGGACGACTTCAAGAATATAGTGGCAAACCTAGTTTTGTCGGATTATCGGATAGTGAAGTAATTCATGGTTCTGCTCGAAGCAATACATATCCATTAGATTGGCTATTGTTTAATGAGCCCTCTGTAGCTTCATATGGCGGCCATGCGGCTGCTTGTGGCTTTGCGATATATAAAGATATGCAAGATGAGTTTAAACTCTCTCTGAGCGCAAAAATCGCATCCTATGTGCCACCTGAAGAGGCCGTTATGGAGGCTAAAGAACCTGAATATATCGATCTTAAATTATCTGATTTAACATTAGAATCTTATAAATCATTTAATTTATTTTCATTCGATAATTTAACTTTTGCTAAACCACAAGTTAGAATATCTGACTTGAGTGTTCTCGATATTAAACCAAGCGGAAACAATCCTGACAATATCCTATATACGGTATTTGACGGAAAAACAAAATTAAGCATCTGGGCTTGGAGATTAGGAGATCTCGGAATTAAAGTTGGCGATAGAATTACGATGTGTGGTGATATCGAAAAAAACTTTATGAAGCCTAGGCTGTATACTTTAAATGTAAAAAGTATATTTAAGGAGGAATAGTAAAATGTTTACGCATTTACATGTACATACATCATATAGCTTTTTAGATGGCTATTGTCATATACCGAAATTAGTTAGCCGTGCTAAAGAACTCGGTATGGAAAGTTTAGCAATTACTGACCATAATCATATGGGCGGTATCTATGAATTTTTACAGGAATGCAAAAAGCAAGGCATTAAGCCTATCTTAGGTTATGAAGGATATCAAACATGGGATACTCTTTCATTATCTAAACCTGTTGCTGAACGTTGGTCTGATGCTGCTTGGAAAGCTAAAGAAGCTGGTGACCTAACTGAAAAAGAAGCTGAAGATTTGGCATCTGGTAAAAAAGGTGTTAAAGGTATTAAAGATATTAAAGCTCGTGCTGAAAAACATATGTACGATACAAGACAATATCATTTAATCTTATTAGCTAAGAATCAAACAGGTTTAAATAATTTAATTAAACTACAAAGTGAATCTGCTAAAGTATGTACTTATAACGGGCGATTCCTATTCGACATGCCGATGCTTCGTAAATATAGTGAAGGCGTTATTTGTACGACAGCATGTGTTGCAAATATGGTAGCAAGTCGTGTTCGCAAAGACGACTTAGAAAAAGCTGAAGAACTTATTTTAGAATATAAAGATATCTTTGGCGACGACTTCTATCTCGAAGTTCAACCTAATGCATTCGACGACCAAGTGAAAGTGAATAACTTTTATTTAACAATGTCTCAGAAACATAATATTAAACTCGTTGCGACAAGTGACGTTCATTATGTTTTAAAGACGGATAATAAAGATCACGACGTGTTAGTATGTGTCGGTACTGGTACCGATATTTATAATCCTAATCGCATGAAATACGATCATAACTTCTGGCTCAAAAGCGAAGAAGAAATGCAAGATGGATTCAAATATTTAATTAATACGTCTGAAACTGAAGCAACTGTCGCTCGTAAAAAGTATGCTTTATATTTAGAAGCGATGCACAACACTCAAGAAATCGCAAATAAAGTTGGCGAATATAAATTAGGTAGCGATGTACCATTAATGCCTAAACTTCCTGGCATTAAAAATACTAAACGCAAATTACGTGAACTAGCATATAAAGGTTTATATGAATTAGCTAAAAGATATGATTATATCGCTAAAGATATTAAACGATATGAACAACGTTTGGCATATGAATTAAATATTATCAACTATAAAGATTTTGCCGATTATATGCTTATCGTTCGTGAATATATTAATTGGGCCGATAACAACGGTGTAATGACAGGTCCTGGACGTGGGTCTGCGGCCGGCAGTTTAGTATTATGGTGCATCGGTATTACTAAGAATATTGACCCAATCAAACATGATTTACTATTCGGTCGTTTTTTAACAATCGATAGAACAGGGTTACCAGATTATAAAATTGCATAAATTGATTTTATGTGTTATAATATTTATAAGTCAATATAAATACGAGGTAACACATATGTCAAAATTAAAAAAAGAAATACAAGATAAAATTGTAGATTTGTACAACAAAAAACACGGTTCTCCATATATTGCTAATAAACTTGGTCTTAGACTTGGACAAGTTTCTTATTTTATTAGAAAGAATATTGGTGCGAGATCTCACAGAGAAGCAAATTCAAAGTATTCTTTTGATGAAAATTTTTTCAATAAAATTGATACAGAAGAAAAAGCATATTGGCTAGGATTCTTAATTGCTGATGGCTATATCATAAAACGTGATAATTCATATAAAATTGGCATTGCTTTATCTAGTTGTGATATCAATCATTTAGAGAAGCTTAATTGTAGTTTAAAAAGCAATTATCCAATAAAAACATATGAAGCAGCTAAAAGTTCGTATTCAAATAATAATTATAGTAGATTAATATATAGTTCAGAAATTATGTTTAAAGATTTATTAAAATATAATTTTGTAGAACATAAAACTAACGTATTAAATCCTCCGAAGAAAGAGTTACTAAATAATTTTACTTCTGATTTTATACGAGGATATTTTGATGGCAATGGGTCCATTGCTCATACGAACACAGAGAAAAACAACTCTTATGCTTTTAAGTTAGTGTCAACTAAAGAATTTCTTGATTTTGTTAATAATTATATAAAGGAAAATCTAGGATTTTCCGCTAGTAAGTATTACAAAAGAAAAGATCATCAAAAAGTAATGTCTTTAGAATTTGGCGGAAATATAAAAACACAAAAAATTTTAGACTTGTTATATAAAAATGCAAATATATATTTAGATAGAAAATATAAAAGATATTTAGATTTATGCAATTTAAACAATAGTCGTGCTTTAGGGAAACTTAAGGCTTAAAGAGCTCTAAATTGCTGGAACATCCTTAGAGCTTGTCTTGCTACAACATATTGATGAAATAAACAAAAGTGTGAAATGCTAAAAAAAGACAAGATTGGAAAATCAGCAGCGAAGCCTCGAACAGAGGAACGTTCAACGACCAGTCCAAAGGGACGTAGGGCAATAAGCCCGAAATGGAGCAACCTAAGTTTTTATTTAAAAAATAAAAATATGGTGAAGATATGGTCTATTCCCTAATAAATATGACGAAAGTCAGGGTATAAAAGGTTGACTCAGATTTCAGCTACTTTGGTCGAGACAAAGTTATCGAACACATAAAAGATTTATATGGTGAAAGTAATGTAGCACATATCGGTACATACTCTCAAATGGGCGTAAAATCCGGCTTAAAAGATATTGGTCGTGCACTTAAAATTCCGTTCGATAAAATGAATGCATTATCTAAAATTATCGACGACTTTAAAGACGTTGTCCCTCCGCAACCAAAGTTTAAACATTATGATGCATTAAAAGATGGTAATGCTACAGAACAATCTTTATATGCTAAATGGCAAAAATTAGAAGCTGAAAATAAAGAATTGTTTAGACTAGCTCGAGCATTCGAAGGTCTTAAACGTAACTTCGGTGTTCATGCTTCTGGTGTATTAGCTATGCCTTGTCGTGTCGACGATTATTTCCCGACACGTACCGATGAGTCCGGTGTAACAATTACGTTATTTACCGGAGTTGAATGTGAAGAATTAGGTACGGCTAAACTCGATATTCTCGGTCTTAAAACATTATCAATTATCGAAACAACATTAAGACATTTAGATAAAGATGTTCAATGGCTATATGATAGCTTCGATATCGAAGATAAGAAATTATATAAATTATTGGCGCAGGCTAAATCAGATTGTGTATTCCAATTAGAATCTGATATGTTTAAAGATTATCTAAAGGAAATGAAGCCAACTTGCTTCGATGATATCGCAGCAACTACGGCTTTGCTCCGTCCGGGCCCTTTAAGTGCAGGTATGCATCATCAGTATGCTAAGCGTAAACAAGGTAAGGAAGATCTTGTTGTTCCATTACGTGGTATTGAAAATATTCTTAATAATACATATTCTGTAATCCCATATCAAGAGCAAATGATGCAGATCTCTAAACAAGTTTCTGGCTTTGACGATAATCAAGCAGATTCACTTACCAGGAAGATCTTTGCGAAAAAGAAGGTAGACCAAATGCCGATGCTTGAGCGTTGTCATATTTATGGCAAGAAAAATTGCGAAGGTCCAAAAGGTTGGGAACAAGACGACAAGGCTCCTTGGTATGATCCTAAAGGTAAATACGGTCCTGAAATTAAAGGGGCTATTGCTAATGGTTATACCGAAAAAGAAATGAAAGAATATTTTGAATTAATACAAGGCTTCAGCTCATATTTATTCAACAAGAGTCATGCCGTAGCTTATTCTTTCACCAGTATGCTTACAACTTGGCTTAAGTTATATCATCCAGTAGAATTCTTTGCTGCATATTTATCCATGCAATCATTAGAAGATTTGGTTCGTTATATTCCATTGGTTAGAAAGGAAGGGATCGATGTTGAAGTTCCAGACATTAATGTTTCAAATATTGATTTTACTCCTGATGGAAACACTATCTTATTTGGTCTTGGGTCCATTAAGGGCGTGGGTTTATCTTCCATACCTACCATAATTGAACATCGACCTTATACTTCTTTAGAAGATGCTATGGAAAAAATAGGCAAAAAAGCATTTAATAAACGTGTTGGTTCGGCTTTAATTAAGTCGGGTGCTTTTTCTAACCTTAAACATAATCGTTTAGAATTAATGAATGAGTTTTACGACTTAAGAAAAGATAAAGATGAAAGATTAAATAATGGAGATTACGGGAAAGAGCTTATTATGAGTTTTGAAATGGAAACATTAAATTGTCCTGTAACATATACACCAGAATGGTTTTCTATGGAAGACAAAACAGAAGTAGAAAACGTTAAAGTTAAAATCACGAAAGTCGATGAACGAAAAGACAGATCTGGCAATCTTATGGCTTTTTGTAGAGGCGATATCGGTGGTGGTGTCGAAATCGATTTAATCGTATTCAGTTCTATTTATTTAAATAATTTGCCTTATATTAAATATGATGAAACAGTCTATTTATCTGGTAAAAAAGAATCTGATTCTAAGATGATTGTTAAGAAAGTTAGCCTGTCATAAGACAGGCTTTCTTTGTAATATAATTCTGTAATCGATGTTATTTAACCCTATGCAAAGGATAATATAAAATGGCAGATATTAAAGGTAATATCCTTGTCGACAATGGCGCAGGCGGCAAGGATCCGTTTTACGGAAAAACTACGGCCGATCAAGTTATGTTTAGCGATGGTGAAACATTAGAAGAAAAGTTTCGACGTTTAATTGTCGACCATGCTTTACTATCTGATCGTGCCGGTACTGCAGACAGAAGTGATTTAAGTGAGGATACTCGTAAATTTATGGGCCATCCAATCGAAGACTTCTTGTTGCGCGATGAATTATATGCAGCTATTATAAAAGCTAATGATAATAACGATTGGAAGAATAGTGTTGGTTCTGTAACCGAACTTTACACAACATATCCCGATGCAACAGTTGGCAATGTTGTAGCTGTTAACGGTGGAGATACCGCAGGATCTCTCTATCGGTTTAATGGAACAGACTGGGAGATTTTGGTAAGAAATGGTAAGAGTGTTCTTCCTAATAATGTTGTCGATAAAATTAATCAAAGCGTTATTATTCAAAAATTAGAATTTGGCACTAATAAATGGATTAAACAAGGTGAAGACAATTATGAATTATCCTTGGATATTCCTAATGCCGAAGTTATTCAGGTCGTAATTTATGACGGAATTTCTAAAAAATTAAGTACAATTACTCCTGAATATAATGCAAACAAAGTAATTCTTCATAGCGTATTCCCAGAACGTGGGTATATTCTATACTACACTCAACAAAACGATGTATTGAATTACGGTGATTCTGTATGATTCAAAAATTAAAAGAACTTGTTGATCTTCGCGAAATTAATGCGAAGATCAACGAATTTGATACCGAGATAGAAGATCTTAAACGTATCTCTGGTACAACAGTTACAAAACAAACTTTATTAGATTTTATTAATACTAATAAAAAAGCAATCGAAGATTCAATTCAAAGCCTACAAAATAGATTAAACGATCTTCGAAATACGATAACTAATAAACTATCTAATTATTATACAAAATCTAATAGTAACGATTTATTCGCTTCATCTTCTACTGCTAATAATTATTTACGTAAAGATCGCGATGAAACTGTTAATAATAATTTTAATGCTAATGGTTCTATTAATTTAAATAATACTAGCGGTCCAATCATTCAATTTGGTAACGGCAGTTGGGAAGTCCGCCCAGGATATTTTAAAATAATCTCTCCTGATGGCAATATTCCAATCGAAATTAAAAATGGCATTACCTATATTAATGGCCAAGAGATAGTGACTGGTGTTAGTTATATTTCTCCTGGCGAATGGGTAGAGCTCCCAGGTAGTCGAAATACTCGAAACGTAAACTATTCTAAAGTATATGGTGACGACGCTAATCAGATGTTAATCGTATATCAATATCATGATGGTAATAATAATGGTCATTTATTTATTAACCATATATTGATCGAATTAAGTTTAGGTCAACCATATTATCGAGACAAAGATTGTACTATTAATTTACAAAATGGTGTTATTAATCTTGATTGGAGCAAAGAAGGATTTAATGGCATTATAAAAGCAGTTTATTATCGATAGGAGTTTTATATGGCAAAACGAATGGAAAAATTTTCTGTGTCATATAAAGCGACACAAGAAATTAATAAAATTATAGATAGTCTAAAAGATATTATTAAAGATACTTCTGATAAAACAATTTCGACAAACGATTTTATCAAAGAATTTAATAAGATCAACTTACTTTATAATAATGCTAGAAAAAGTATTTCTGAGTCTTTAGAAAATATTAAGAATGGATTTAATGAAACTATTAAATCTTACTTTAATAAACAAGAACAAGATGCTCGTTATTTAACAAAAGATAGTTTAAATAATGCAATCTTAAAGAATCAGAATTTAGATTATTCGCATAAGCTTACAGTTGCTGGCGATAATAAAATCACTGGCCATAAGAATGGAAATACATTAATGACACTTAACGGCGTAAAATTAATTATCGATGGCGATTGGCTTAAATTAATTAATCCTGATGGATCTGAATTATATGCTAAGAATATTAATACTGGCACTCAACGTTCTTTAGGCGAAGATATTTTTCAACTACGAGAACGTACTTATATTCCGGCAGCTTGGAACGAAATTCCAAATAGCTCTATTAGTAATGTGGGCGGCACAGTTCAGTTACCGGCAAAATGGAACGACTTAGTTCTTATCGTAGATAATACATATCACGAAGGCGGTCACGATTTGCAAAACGATCATCGTATTGCTCCAGCTTATGTGTATATGTGTAGAGCTGAAGTTCCTATTAAATTCTTAACTCCGTATTCTACAGTCGGTGTCGAAGTAACGGCGTCTTATGTTAAGTTAACTCAAAAGACTGGTCCTGTATTTATTGGATATAATCAAAGCCGTAACAACGGCAATGTTATGAAGGTGTTATGGCGATGATAGAGCATTTAAAAAGTAGAACGACTACGTTCTTACAAGTAAAAAAAATAAATGAAATAATTGACGCCATAAAATCTTTTAGAGACATTGCTGAAGGAACTGGCGTTAATGGTTTAGTTAATCAATATACAAATCGTATGAATCAAATGAAAGATTATTTAACGAATAACGTTCCGACATCTTTAGATGATTTGTTAAATTTAATTAATAATAAACTTTCTGGATATTATACGAAACAAGAATCCGACGATAAATTTTTAAATAAAAATAATGTTAGCGATTATCTTCATTATGACGATTTAAATCTTAATGGTAATTTAACGATTAATTCCGGGAATCAACCGGCTATAAAATTTAATAAGTCTAATGGTGTATTATTTACGATTGACGGTGTCGATATTTCTGTTTGGCCTTTTGTTATTGCAAAAGATAATAATAAATATTTAGAAATAAATAATAATGGTTTAGCTACCGATAAAACTATTATTACTAAAAATAATTATCGTAAATTTGTTAAATTACCTCAATGGAAAGACGGTAACTTTATTTCCGAGGCTAATAAAAATAATTGGTCTGAAGTATATGCGTATAATCCATATGATAGTAATCACCATACAATATTCTTTATGATTAAAGACGCGTATAAGCGTAATTATGATTATGATTCTACTACGAGTGGCCCAATAACAAATATGTCGACATCGTTTCAGAACTATTATGGCGGAGAAAAGAATTATGAAATAATTTCTCGTATCGACCAAAACCCATGGAATTGGAAATTTGAAATACATTATATTTGGCGTCAACGTGTAAAACATCATAGTCATTATCGTCACAAATGGAATGGTGAAGGAGGATATATTATTAAATGTCGATAGATATTAATACATTAAGAAATGAGATTAATAGTCTTATCTCTAAAATAAATAGCCTCGAATCAACTGTTATCGATAATGATCAATATGTTAATGTCTTAGATTTTTACGATAACTTTATTTCGGTAAATGAAACGTTAAATAATTTATCTCTCGATACTGTCGATATTGCTGGAAATATATTTTTAAATAATAAAAAAATTAGCTCTAATGAAATTTTAGTCGATAACAAATCACTTTCATTTGATCGACAGTTATCTTACAATAATCGAACAGTTAAAAATAACTATGATATGGCATTATCAGAATATAAAGAATATACTTCGTCTACTTTGGAAAAAGGCGATTATTATATTTTAGTCAATATAGGTGGATACTATGTTCCGCTCGTTATTAATTATTGTGGAAAAGATTTTAAAAATAATCTTATCACGATAAAAGATAACGTTATTACATCTGATAAAGAATTTAAGATATATAAAAGGTAACATATGATTAGTTTAATAAATGATGATTCTGTTAACCTTGCCGACTTACAAAATAAAATTATCGAAATTCAAGATTATTTAAATACTAGAAAAACCGATATTATCGATAATATAGTTTCTATTAATATTGAAAGCTATACGATTGACGATAATCAGTATTATAAAAAAACTAAGCGATACGATTATTCAGTCGACACTCTCGATACTCAAAAAATTATCGGAAGCGTAAATATCGACGAAGATGCTATCGAACTTAATGGTAGAAAATTGTCTGGTAAATTATATAACGGAATAAAATTATTATCTAAAAATGACAATTCTTATGATTGGGTCGAAATTCCTGTAAAGAAAAATATAGACCTGTCTCATGCTCATGAAATTAATATCGTTTTTAAAAACAATAATAAATTTTCTAATTTGTTTATCGTAAAAAAATCTGGTGCTTATAAAGATATCGATCAAACAATTATTGTATCTATTTTAGAAAATAACTTAATTATCGATAATGTCGAAAAGGTTTCTAAAATTTTTATAAGATAAGAGGATGCTATTCAATGAATGAAATTTCATTAAGCGCTATTCATGATTCACTTATGAATTTAAATCATAATGTATCTGAAATTATTAATCAAGCGCATACTCAAATTAATGAACATTTAGACCAAAATGGTATTACTTTGAGTAATATAAATAGCGAGTATCTTAATAAAAACCAACATAACGATAAGATAATGGTTAACAATTTATTCGTAAAAGAATTAAAATTAAATGGTAAAAATGTATTTGACGGAGACGTAATCTCTTATGGCTCTAATTCATTATCTTTATCAGATGAATTGTTAGTGAATGATGAGCAGGTATTATTGGAAAATGATACCTGCTCTACTTTGTGTTATGAAGGCGTTTATTCTGCATACTTATTAAGCAATAAATCTGAAATCGTTATTTCTGGTTTATATAAAAATTCGAATATCGGTGATTTAATTATTCCGGTATCTATTTTAGGAAAGAACTCGACCACTACTGTTGGTAATGGAAATTTTGCGGTTCTTATTAAATGTACTGATGACGAATGCTCTATTGAGCCAAGAAATCAACAGTCAGTTATTACGAACGTAATTATGAGGTAAGACAATGAAACATTTTATCGATCAAGCCTCGTTGGATGAAACGAGTATCCAATACCTGGTTTATAAATTAAATGAAGTTATTCGTGTTGTTAATAATAAACCAGATATTCATGATTTAGAATACTGGGCTGAAACATTGAAGCAGTTTGAAAAAGATGGGTCCATTAATACTTATTCTGATTTAATGGAAGCATTAAAAAGAAAACCGGACTTCAATCAGGTTAGAGATACCGTTCGTGATGAGTTAACAAAATTTGTTGATCAAATGAATCAACGTATCTACCAGCCAACATTAGACCAGTTATTAAGAATCATCGGCGAAGCATTAGAAGCTCATATTCATAACAGAGTCGATGATTATTTAAATAAATCTATTGATGATTTGAAAAACAGACTTAGTGCTGAATTAATTTATTGGAATTAAGGAGAACATAATCTATGTCCAAAAGATTCGTAGGTAAAGCTCATTTTGGTTTATACGATCCAAAACGTGATAAAGGTATCGAAATTGGTGGTTCTGGTAATCAAGGTGGTTCCACTGCTCCAGTCGATAATAAAGCTGTTGAAGACGTAACGAAACAAGCTAATGCCAACAAAGAAACATCTGCTGCAAACAAAGCGTTAGCTGAAGCTAATAAAGCTGCCGTTGCTAAAGTAGCTGCTGATCTTGCTGCTAAACAAGCTCAAGACGTTATTACTTTCTTAAGCAAAGTAGAAGCTGCTGCTCAATATCAACCTAAAGGTGAATATGTAACAGAAGCAAAAGTAGCTGAAAAAGTTACAGAAGCACAAACAAAAGCAAAAGAAGATGCCGATGCTAAATTTGCTACTAAAGCAGAATTAGAAACTGCTACTGGTGGCATTTCTGCTAAAGATTTAAAAACGTTAAAAGATGCTGTTGAATTATTAAAAGACAATCCTGATAGCATTGCTGAAATTGCCAAAAAAGCAGATAAAGATAAGGTATACGATAAAGAAGCTATCGATAAACTAGTTAAAAAACTTAACGATAAAGATACTGATTTAGAAAAGGCTATCGCTAAGGCGGCTAGTGCCGAGGACGTAGTTAAAGCTGCTGAGCTTACTGAAAAAGTTAAAGCTATTATTGACTTAACTCCATTTGCTAAAGCTGCTGAAGTAGAAGCTACATATGCTAAGAAATCTGATTTAGCCGACAAAGCCGACAAAGCTGCTATCGAAACTGAATTAGCTAAAAAAGCTAGCGCTAGCGATTTAACTCCTTTGGCAACAAAAGAAGAAGTAGCGGCGAAAGCCGATGCAACTGCTCTTGCTACTAAAGCCGATCAAACAGCTCTCGATAATCTTAAAGCTGAAGTTACTGCCAATAAAGCTGCTGTAGCTGCAGAAGCTGCTGAACGTAAAGCTGCCGATACCCTTAACGATGCTAAAGTAAAAGGTATTTCTGACGACGTATCTAAATTGAAAATTGATGCGGCTCAAGCTAAAGTAGAAAATGAAAAAGCATTGGCTAAGAAAGCCGACCAAGAAGCTGTTAATACTGCTCTCGATGGCAAGGCTAGTGTAGCGGATGTTGCGGAAGCTAAACAAGCTGCTACCGATGCTGCAAAAGAAGCTGCAAAAGCAAATGCTGCGCTCGAAGGTAAAGCTGATGCTACGGCATTAGAACCATTGGCAACTAAAGAAGCATTGAAAGATGCAAAAGATGAATTAACTCAAGCTATCGAAGCTGCTAAAACTGCTGCTGCTGAAGCTAAAGCTGAAGCAAAAACTGGCGAAGCTGTAACAGAAGCTAAATCTAAAGCCGACGCTGCCGATGCAAAAGCTAAAGAAGTAGAAGCTGCTCTCGTTAATTATGTAACAAAAGCTGTTGCCGATGAAACATATCAACCAAAAGGTGAATACGCAACCAAAGCCGAAGTTCAAGCTATCGGTTCTTTGGATCCAACTACGCTTCAATCTTTGAAAGATCTTGCTGCTCAATTAGCTGGTCATGCTGACTTAACTGCAGTTCTTGATAAGTTAAATAAAGTATTTACTAAAGACGAAGTTAACGAAGCTCTTGCTAAAAAAGCAGACGTAACTGCTCTTGCTGAATACGCAGAAAAAGCCGATGTCGAATCTAAACTTGGCGACAAAGCCGACAAAACTAAAGTAGCTGAAGATATCGAAGCAGCTAAAGCTGTTGCCGATGCTGCTGTTCGTGAAGTAAATACAACTGCTCAACAAGCAAAAGCTAAAGCAACTGAAAATGCTGAAGGTTTAGAAGAAGCAAAAACTAAAGTCGAAAAAGCTATCGAAGATCTTGGCAAATTGACTACTAAAGTTAACGACCTTGCTCTTAACGGTACTGGCGGCGGTCTTGATGCTCAAGCTGTAGCCAATAAAGTTAAAGAAGTTGTCGACGCTATCGTAGCTCAGGAAAAATTCGTAGGCGAAACTAAGCTTAACGAAAAACTTGCTGACAAAGCTGACGTTAGTGCATTGACTGCTGTTCAAGTTAAAGCCGATAAAGCTGCTGCAGACTTACTTGGTAAAGCTGATGTAAGTGCTCTTGCCGACAAAGCTGATAAAGCTGTATTCGAAGCTAAAGCAACTGAGTTGGACAATAAATTAAGCACATTAGAAACAGCTACTGTTCCTAATTTAATTGCGACTAGACTTAATGAAAAACTTGAAGGCTATCAAGAAAAAGGCGAATATGTAACTAAAGAAGCTGCCGATCGCGATTATCAACCTAAAGGTGAATACGCTACAGCTGAAAAACTTACTGAAGTTAAAGATATTGCTGAAGCTAATAAAGCTATTATCGAAGGTCTCGATAAAGATAATTTAGTTCATAATGACGATCTTGTTGCATATGCTAGAGCTGCTAAAGTAACAGAAGATATTGCTGCTGCTGTAGGCGGTTTAGGCGAAGTATATGTAGCTAAAACCGATGCAGAAACATTCGCTAAGAAAGCTGACGTAACTGCAGAAATCGGCGAAAAAGAAACCGAAATTAAAAAATATGCCGACGGCAAATTCGCAACAAAACAAGAATTAGAAAATGCGACTTTAGCTGCTGGTAATACTGGTCTTAACCGTGCACAAGTCGAAGGTATCGTCGATGAAAAATTAGGCGATATTAAAGACGCAGTACAAACTATCACCAATATTCAATCTGGTGTTAACGATAATAAATCTGCCGTAACTTCTATTTTAGCTGAACTTGCTAAAAAAGCCGATAAAGATGCTCTTAACGATAAAGTAACAACTACTGATTTAGAAGACGCTAAAACAACTCTTAATGCTGCAATTAAAGTTCAAGAAAACGCATTAGCTGCTGCTAAAACTGCTTTAGAAGAAGCTATTAAAACTAAATCTGAAGAAGCTGCTGCAGCTTACCAAACTAAAGTAGAATTTGCAAATTGGGCTCGTGACGTATACGGTACAGAAATTGCTCGTATTAAAGACGACATGATGACAGCTCAAGAAACAGATACTGCTATCGATGCAAAACTTGCTACTAACCTTGAAACTCTTAAAGGTATTTTCCAGCTTAAAGGTAATTACGTTACTAAAGAAGAGTTAACTAAAACTCTTAAAGATGGATACATCACTAAAGATGAATCCGATCGTTTGTATCAAGGTGTAGGCAACTATGCTACTATCGAATATGTCGACGATCAAATCGGCAAAAATAAATCTAAATTCGATGAAATTAATACGGCTCTTGCTAGCAAACTTGATTTAACTGCAGCTCAAAACGTATTCCAAGCTCGTGGCGATTATATGACTCGTGGCGATTTAGATAATGTTGCTACTAGCCCTTCATTTACTAATGCTATTAATAATGCAATCACAGCTAAAGCATTCTTAGATAAAGATGCTGCTGATGGTTTATATGCACCTAAAGGTACATATGTAACAGCTCAAGGCGTAACTGATATTATCGAAGCTGATCCTACTATTGCCGGCAAACAAGATAAATTAACATTCGGTTCTGGTTTATCTTATGATGCCGATACAAAAACTGTAACAGCTTCTGGCGTAAGTGTCGATCTTTCTCCTTATGCTAAAAAAGCAGAAACAGTTGCGAAGTCTGATTATGATACTAAGATTGAAGAACTAGAAACTGCTATCGGCAAAGCTGCCTCTGGCGATGATTTGGAAAATCTTTTATTCCAAGATATCGTTGCTGGTGACGGCATCACAGTTGAAAGATTCGAAGATGCTGCCGACCAAAATAGATCTAAACTTAAAATTAAGGCTACTGCTCAAGCTGTAGATTTAAGTGCTTATGAAACTCAAGCTCAAGCAGAAGCTAAATATTTAAAACTTGAAGATATCGAAACTAAGTTAAAAGAAAAAGGCTTTATTACTCAAGCTGACTTGCAACCTATTCTCGATGCTATCAAAGCATTAAAAGGTGAATAATATATTGCCTTTCCTTAGAGTTCTTAATCTTCTCTCATTTATACTTTAAGGAAAAGAATATGCAATTGTTTAACTTTTTTATATTTTTAAATAATTATGCCCCAGATGCCGTAGAACGCTTAGTTATGTTTTTTTGCATAAGCTTTATCCTTATTATTGTTGATACAATAATGAAGTTATTTAGCTTGACAATAGTCAAACATAGCTTATGGCATTATAAGACCATCATAGAGGTGTTCTGGGGTGGCTGGGGACAACAAAAATCGAGCCGCGTGTTTTATCGCGGCTTTGTTTTTAAGCTTTTTCAATATTCTTTATTGTGCTTATTCGCTTTCGGTATTGATGTAATCAAAATACCGATTACAGTACATAATGGATTTGCTCAGCTTCTCGACGCTGTTTCTATCATATGTTATTTGATAGTAATTATGACAGAGTTATGGAGCTTTAAAGAAAACTATATGCTGATAAAATACAATCAAGATATAATTTCTAAACTCGACGACGCTGTGTTAAATCGATTAGAAGCTGTTTCTCTTGGCGAACTTAAGCTCAAATTGAGGGAAAAGAAAGATGACTAAAATTTTTAGAATGATGTTATTTGAAAATGAACAATTAAGTTATACTCGCGTCATCTCTTTTTCTTTGTTGCTTTTGTTGATCGGGGTAACGTTATACTTAGTTGCTACCGGTCATAATTGGCAACATTATGAAACTCTCGCTAGTTTGACTGGCGGTGGTTCTGCTGCTACACAAATTGCTAATAAATTTATTAATAGTAAATATAATAGCGAAGTTGGTAGCTATAAGGAAAAAAATGATGCCGAATAAGTATTATTTAAAATGGTTAGTGTTATGCGGAGCAAATTTGCTCTGCATGGCACTATGCTATTTAACAAATTGGTTCGTCGTTTTATTTGCCGATAAATATGGAAACCTTCCTAAAATTTTTAAGTTATGGCAAACATATGACAACTGTTTAGATATCGCTTGGATGGTATATGAAAATAATGTTCCGAAATTTGCTCGATATGATTTCAATAAACATTATCTATATCATTTTGAAAATAAAGGCGATGGATATATGATTCCTGGATACGTCGATCTTATCGACGATAACTTTACTTTAAAGGAAAGATTTCAACGATATATTTGTCGTTGTGCTTGGCTATATCGAAATTGTGGTTATGGTTTTGCTTATTATGTTTTTGGCAAAACTGTAAATCCTTCCGACGTAAAAGTTTATATTAAAGAAAAAGATTTCTTTGTGGCTATCGATACTAAAAATAATATTTTCTGCATTAAAGATGATCGCAGATGGTGTCGATACTTTAAGAAAAGTATTTATCTAGGATACAAATTTATTAGCGCAAATGGAGCTAAACATCCTTTAAGATGTATGCTTGCAAATCGCATTAATTTCTTTAGACGTGTTAAATAATATTGTAATATACTTACGTTCAATTATTTAACGACGAAAGGAATATAGGCGTGAATAAATTAAAAGTTGAATCTCTTAAAGTCAATATTTTAAATGCATTGCAATTAAAGACTGCTAAGAGCAATAATAAATATAAAAAAAATGAGATCTATATTCAAGATCCAGATGAATTAATTCAAAATTTTGAAGATATTCAAAATTTAAAAGAATCGAAACAAAATAAATTAAAAGCCGGCAAATCTATTAATATTAATAGTGAAAATGAAATTAGTGCCGAAATCGATTTGAGTCCTTATTATACGAAAAATCAAACAGCTAAATTATTTATGGGCCGTGACGAAACGTATACTAAAGAGGAGATCGATGAAAGAACAGGTGTTAATGGCATTATTGCTGGTGATAATATTTCTATATCTACTGAGGGCAGTCGTGCAAAAATCGCTACGACAATTGCGTACAAGCTCAGAGATAAAGCAATGTCTATCGGTAATTCTATTTTGGGCCGTGGCACTTCCGTTGGCGTTAATGCTTCAGCAACTGGTGAAAACAGTGTTGCATTAGGTGCAGATTCTATAGCAGTTATCAACAACCAAGTGTCTGTCGGTAACGATACAACTAAACGTATTATTAGTAATGTTGCAGACGGTATCGAAGCTAACGATGCCGTAACTGTGGGACAATTGAATAAAAAACTTAGCGGAGCTTTAGATAAACTCGAAAAGCTTGCTAATCAATTATATCCTGTAGGATCTATCTATATGAATGTAAATAATATAGAACCGTCTGCTATTTTTGGTGGTACATGGGAAAAGATGCCGGCAGGACGAATGCTTATTAACAGTGGAGATGGCTTCAACTTGAAAGAAGTCGGAGGCGAAAAAGAACATAGACTTGTCGAAGATGAATTAGCTTCTCATAGTCATAATATTAACACTAGATTGTCTTTCGACGTTCCTAATTCTGGCGAACATCATCATGCTATTGGCACTATTGTAGATAATAATGGTTACATGGTTACGACTAATAGTGGTCGAGATATGCGTAATGGATATAAACTGCCAGAAGATAAATATTGGACATACTGGAATGGCTCTGGCCATGGTAATGATCGCATGCAGAAAAGTGATAATGAAGGTTATAATCTATTAACATCTTTAGCAAAAATAACTAAAGCTTCTCATGTAGATTACAATCTAGAAGTCGACACTATTTCTTCTGGTAAAAATAAACCACATAATAATATGCCTCCATATATCGTTGTTAATATGTGGAAACGTATAGGTTAAATAAGGATAAGGAAATATAAATGTCTGAACAAATACAAAATATTGCCGATGAAATTACGGCTTATAAGCCTCATACTTTCGAAGCAATTTTTAAAAAAGGACTTGAAGATATGAAAGTTCCTTTCCCAGAAAAAGTAGCACATTATTTAAATATAATGTTTGAAAATGCTGGGTTTACTAATAATAGTTCATTTTATATAGAAAATGTTGAAGAGCAAGCAGATAAGTATCTCGTAACACTTAAAGCTCAGCCTTTTAGTTATCTTGAAATTAACGATGTTCCTTACAATATGCCTGAAAGTGGAAAATTGGAGAACATCGAAGTTAATAAAGACCCAGACAATCCGTTCTTCTATATGAAAGTATTGTGGGCTCCTTATGATAAAACATTGCCAGCAGGATATGAAAAACCGGGCGACGAAGAATATATGAATAACTTTGGTGCCGATCCAGCATTCCCAGATCGTGAATCTGGAGATGCTCATAAAGGATATGTTGCTGTAGCTTATGTTTCTTATGGCAATTATTCAGAAGCTATGTTCGGCGATCATATTCTATTATATGCAGTTGAAGAGGATACTAAACAATTTGGTATAGCCGGTTTAAAACCGAATAAAACATATTCGATTAACGGCACTCAATTTACGACAAATAATGAAGGCCGTGCGGTTATTGAGGATGGTGTTAAGTTTGCCGAAACATTCGACACGCTTAAAGAATCTCTTACTGTTGAATCCAGCTATGAAGGCAAATTTAAAGATTATTTAACTTTAACTAAAGAAGCTACATTGCCTAAAATCGATTTATATTATCGTTTTGACAAACCAACAGTATTCGATCCTTATTTCTTTATTAGTCCCGGCATTTTAAATAACAATGGTAACTATTGGAATTCAATTACTAATAGATATTATGAACCATTAACTATTAAATATTTAGGTAAAACAACTACTTTGCCTGTCGGTCAAACAAGTGAAGAATTTAATGGTACAGTAAATATCGATTATTTAAAATCTATTCCGGCCGATACTACTGAAATTAAAGTAGAAATTACTAATGAATTTAAATATCCTTGGGTTAAAGAGGTTCATCATGCTAAAGAAGCAGAACTTCTTAATAAAGACTATTTTAGAAATAATTATGGATTAAAATATTTCAGCGAATTAAATGATACTACATATCGCTTTGAACACAGTGGTGTAAAGGCTAAATATAATAATGAAGTATTAGAAGATGGCAATGTGTCAAATACTCAAAATTTATCTAAAAAAGATTTCTTCAAAATTCTTAAAGCAACGACCCATGAAGAAAACTATATTGAACTTGATGCCGATATTAGTTTTAATTATGATTATAATACAAAATTAAAACTCGATATTCCTAATCTTGAAAGTATTAATTTTTTAGAGTGGGCAGGTTCTTCTGGTGCTAACACATCTTTTTCTAATAAATTTAATATTAAAAAATTAGCAATAAAAGATGATAGCACTGGTGAATTATTAGATACGATTGTATCTGACGGTAAAGAAACTATTTCAGATACTGATATTTTAAACCAAAAATATAAATTTTATAAACAAACTCCAGGCGGATTAAGAGTATTTGTTGCCGATGATGACAATTTAAATCATAGATTATCTCAAAAAGAACTTTTACATAGTGCTGGTATAGACCCATATACATATGCACCTTCTGTGTCTCTTGTTAGCTCAGAAAAAATTGATGTTTCTACAAATATTTATAACGATAAAGATTTAGATTGGTTTGCTGATAATTATATATTAAATCTTGAAAATATAAATAAGAAATACAATTTAACAAAAAATGGTTCTGCATTAGAAGTAAATGAGACTAATTTATGGAAAAAAGTTTTTATTAACAGCAGAAACAGTATAAAGCTAATAAGTAAAAACAACGATGAAAAATTAAAAGAATTTAATGTACCAATCGATTCTTATGCTGATACTGGAGATGTAGATACTCAAATTGTTGAAACTGCAAAAGATCTTGTTTTCCCTAAAATTAAAAATTGGAACGACGAAACAAATTATATCGATTTTTATACTGTGCAACCTAATCCTGATACTGGCAATGCAACTCGAAGAGATATTGCAGCTGCCGTTAGAGTTGACAGACCATTTACTGGTCGAGCTAAAAATTTATATTTTGTAAATACGTATAGCGGTGTCACTTATGAATATCCTTTCGAAAATGGACCAGTTAAATTAAACGAAATTAGAACATATCGTTCTAGTTCTTTTAGTTGCACTGCTCTAATTAATTACACTGATAAAGATAGTACAACAGTGGAAAAAGAATTTGAACTTGGTATTATTACAGATTTTGCCGGTACTGATGGCGGTATTATTTTGTTCAATGACGAAGGTCTTTAATAGTTTTATAAGTGAGGGCTTTTAATTAAGCCCTCATGGTTTTTATATTTTTTCAAAGGATTAATAATATATGTCTGACAACAATCAAATTCAAGAAATCTCTGAACTTATCGATGGTGCAAAGGTTTTAATTTTTAAAGAAGTCTTTAAAAGTGTTCTTCAATCTAAAGATGCACCGTTCCATGAAGAAGTCGATCATTACTTCAAGGAATTAATTAACAGCGACATTACTGATCCTTCCCGTATCGGCATTGTTAAACTTGAAAAACAAGCTGGTAATTATCTTGTTTCTTTGGTCGGCCCATTCAAATCTTATATCGAAGTAAATGGCGTTGCTAGTCAATTCGATGAAAACGGAACAATTACAGATTTATCAGTTCCAATTATTATTAAAACTGGATTTGAAGACGATGACTATTTAGCGATCGTTAGCTATGCATATAGCGAAACTAAACCAGATACTTATAACGTAGTAAAAACTCCGCAAGAAATTATCGACGAATACGACTCTCATTTGTTCTTATTTACTAACCATAGTAAAACAGAAGCGAATGTGGGCGTTCTCGAACACTTTAATGTGCCGACAGAAAAATTAAGTGTCGACGTTATTTGGAACAAAGAAAAAAATCGTTTCGAAATTGTTAGCCATATGAAGAATCCTATCACATTTACTTTATTTGGCAAACAATACGAAATTAAAAAAGACGATGTTTGTAAAATCGTATTCGATTGGAATCTTGTTAAAAATTTAACATACTTACCATTTGCTGAACATAATACAAATTTAATTAAATTTAAAAATGAAAAAAATCAGTATATCGGTCAAGAAGATCTTTCTACGAATATTAATCTTTACAATATTTCTAATTCTAATTTCTTGTTAGATAATAGTGGTGTTGGTCAATTGTATACGACTGCTGAATACGATGATAATACTGGCAAGTTAAAAGTAACGACTAAGGATAATTATTATTTAAATAATGACCATTCTTATCTAATGCTTAAAGGTCTTGAACCAGAAATTACGATCTTTGGCGAAAGATTAACTAAAGAATCTCAAGGTTTATATTCTAAAGAATTTAATCTTACCGATGTAAAAGATATGTCCTTAGAATACACATTCGATAACGAATCTACTGTTCCGTATGATAAATCTTCTCGTATTCAATCTATTCCGACATTAACAGAATTGTTTAATAAGTTGAACCATTTAACTGGCGGATATGCAACCAGTCCAGACGATATGTTAACTAGCATTAATACTCCTAAAAGCTTAGGCGTAGCCGTATTCGAAAACGGTCAAAAAATCTTCGATCTTGATCGAGGACTAGTTAATTCTAAACAAATCGTCGATAAATTTAAGGCGATGGTTCACCCAATTATGGCGCCGTCAATTAAATATTTATTTAATACTAAATCTTATTATTTAAATTATACTGATTCATATTTTAGTCAAAGTCTAAATACTCCTTCAGCGTTATCTTATCTTAATGGTTCTTACAACTGGAGAGATATCGATGCAGAAATTGCTGCCGATGAAGATTACGAATACGTTAAGGCTAATATGACAAAAGAAAAAAATGAAGATAACGAGACATTTAAACTTCGATTAAAAAATGTCGGTAATAAGTTTAATGATAATTTACCATTAGTAGCTATTACAGATGAGGGTCATGCATATACTATGACGAAACAACCTAATGGCGATTATTTAAGTGAAGATATTGGTTTAGTAGATGAATTAAAACCTTTTAGCTTCTCTGTTTCCAAAGAAATGTATCAAGCTGGCATTCAGTTGCCTTTTGAAAGTCAATATGGCGATCATTTATAATAGGTAATAATTTCATATGACATACGAAGAACAATTAAAACAAGTTCGTGATAACGTAATTAAAAATATTTATCCGACTATTCAACGACAAGGTTCTTCGAACACTATGATTACTTTGCATTGGACAGCTGGTCATTACGGCCAGTTGTTCGATCATTATCATATGTGTATCGACGGATCTGGTTCCGTTCATATTATGGACAATCTCGATGCTCGAGGTCAACATTGCTATAAAGAAAATACAAACAACTTCGGTATTGCTACATGCTCTAACGTAGACTCTGAATTAAGTGGCGACGGTTATACAGGATATTCGATTTATACTCCTGGCCCAGAACCTGTTAATGCCTTACAATTGGAAGCAATGGCAACTATTGTATACCTATGTTGTGTAACATGGGGATTGCCGTTAAATAAAGTATTTACTCATGGTGAACGTTGCTTGTTACGACAAGATTTATACGATTATCCGGCAGAGCGTTGGGATCTCGATATCCTCGTACCAGAATGCCATGTTCGTACAGAAGACGGTATTCATACTTCTGGTGGCAACTGGATTCGCAACCGTGCTCGTGAAATTGCTAAAATGAACGGAATTAATTATTTATAACAAGGAGTTTCCATGAATATAATTTCTGAAATTGCGCAAGGTTTAAGTTCTATTCTTAAAAAGAATCAAAAACCGGTTATGCAATATGCTGAGAATATTGCATTAGTAGCCGAAATTCCTTTCGACAAAACAAAAGTAAATCAATGCCAAGGGTTTACTTATAATCCAGAAACAAAAAAATTCTTAATAGCTTGTATTAATAATGATAGCACTACTCAAATTATCTACGAGCTTAACGAAGATTTAACGTTTAGACGTAGCGTCGAAAATAGTGGCGTCGATAAACTTGGCCACTGTAATACATTATTCTTTGACGGTAAAGTTCGTGCGACAAATGGCGCAGCTAACGGTAATCGAATTTATACGCTTAACGACGATTTAAATCCGACAGAATTTAAAGACTATACCGATCGTTTTTATAACGTCGGTTATAATCCTGTAACAGGTCAATACGTAAGTATTCTTCCTGGTGAAGATAACAGTACTCGTAAAATTCGTATTTATGCCGATAGTAATTTAACTGACGGCAAAGAATATACGATTACTGTTAACGAAAAAAATAACGATTCTAACGGTGCATTATTTGTCGGCAATAAAGTTATCTTTAGTTTGATGCGTCGTATCGTCGAAGTCGAAATTGACGGCAACGAAGCTCGTATCGTTCGCGAACTCGAATTCGAACCGAAAGCTGAAATCGAAGACTTCGCATTAGCTAACGGCGCTATTTATATGGCAGCTAATAGCCACGACTATATTCGTATTTATAAATACGATTTTGCTAGAAGCTATTTTAATAATATTAACAACGACTTTTTAAATAACGGTATCGTAGTCGGCAATCAAGTCGGCTATCATGGACAGTCTGTCGATAAAGCTACTAACTATGTTATGGCTAAGATTAATGCTAATAACAATTTAGAAGTCGGCGACAAACGTAACTTAACGACAGTCTTGGGTAAAGAATTTAAACATTATAACGGTACAAATTCTTATACAGTATTAACGACTTATCATTACGATAAAGCGATTTATAATAAAACTAAAACGGACGAATTATTCGCTAAAAAAGATATGTTTACACCGTTTGTCAATCGGGCTATTAAGATTCCTTTTAGAAAAATTAACGATACTGTCGTTAAATTAACTTCTGATACCGACATTGATAAATTGAGTTATATTTTAGTCGATCCGTTAAGTGGTTTTGGCAAAATTCATATCGATTTTAATTTACTTAGTCCACTAAAAAAGAAAACTAAGATTCTTAGTTTTGCCGATGAAGAGCATCCAATTACTTGTGGTGTCGACAAAATTTTATATATTTCCCGATTTGATATTGCGGGTAATGTTCATGATTTACCAACTATTGCTATCGAACCTGGCTCTACAGAAGTTACGTTCGAAAACTTCAACAATTCTTTAAGACGTACCGTAATTGATTTCTACGGTCATTTCGATGTATCTAAAATTCAAGGTCAACAACTTCAAGTTATGACTCCTGATATGAGTCAATATATTAAGAAATCTGAAATCGTAGCTACCAGTATCAATAAAGTACCGGCATTCGCCGGACAAATTGCCGTAGTTGGCGATACTATTTATATTGCAAACGGAACTGAAAGCGAATTAAACTGGAAGTCTATGGCAACAAGACCGATCGATGTTTTATAATAAAATATATCCCCGTACTGATAGTGCGGGGATTTTTTACGACGTAATATAATAAAGTAGAATATTTTTATTTAAATAAAGGATAAATATATGTCAGTTATTAACGATATTGCTAATGAACTTAAAAAATTTCAGAAGCAAGATAATACACTCGAAGTAGTATTCCCATTATTTGGAGATACCGAAGATCAATCTGGCGACTGCGTCTTTGTCGGCGTCGATAAAAAATGGTTTATTATCGATAGCTATGCTAATACTGAACTAAACTATAAATCGATCATCGAAACGATGGAAAAACATAAAATTAGTAAGTTCGAATTTGGTTTAGTTAGTCATTATCATGGCGATCATTACGGTAACTTTGAGAAGTTGGTTAAAGCTAATAAAATTAAAAAGTTATATGTACCGGATCCAAATAAGCAAGAACTTCAAGGCAAATATGCAATGAAGCTCGACGTATTAAAAAAAATACATCAGAGTCTTGTAACTGTATGCGGTCAAAATAATACTCCGATTGAATTTGCTCCGATCGGCGATATGAAATTCGGCAAAGCCGATTTATTCTTCTACAACAATAAAGACGAAGATTACGCTTATTATAAATCTATTAATAGCGACGATTATAATAACTTATCTATCTGTCTTAACGTAAGTTATCTCGGAAAAAAATTAGTATTCCAAGGCGATTGTAATTACGATGCTATGGAACATATTGCTAACGATGTTCCGGCTCGTGTCGACTTAATTAAGTCGAACCATCATGGCATTTCTTTAGTACCGAATATTTATCGTCACGTTAAACCTCGAACTTTAGTATGTACGACGACAAAAGAATTTTTGCGTTCTGAATATTTATATCATACATACGAAAGTACGATGGCCGACTTAGGCGCAGCTATATATATCGTCGGACAACAACGTGAACCGATCCATATTACGTATACCAAACTCGGCACCGATTTTAATAAAGGTATTTTCTTGGCTTCGACTAACTCTTCTGGTCGCTGGACTTCGATATATTTAGATGCCGGCTATACCGGGAAAATTAAAACTGGCGACAAGCATACACCATATACAGAATTATACGAAGCAGTTCGTCATCTTAATAGCTTTAATTCTGCAAATATTCGAGTATTCGTTTCTGAAGGTGTATATACCGATAAGAAAAATTATACGAATAAAGATAATCGATTCGAAGCATTACGACTCGATTCTATCGATAACGAATTAGTTTTTATGTCGGTCGATAAATCTAAAAAAATCGTATTCCCGAATATGATAGTTCAGAACTGTCAGAAAGTTACTTTCGAAAATATCGACTTCTCTCAAGCCGACGTTAATAATCCTTATTTACTCCAATCTCTTAATAGTTCTGTTGTCGTAACGAATTCGACATTCGATGCTGTTACGAACAAAACAGAAAATAACAAAGATAAGGTTCTTCTTAACGTTATGGATAATTCTTTCGTTTATCTAAATACAGTAACGTTAAAGAATTCTTGGGCCGGTATTCGTTGCGTACATTCGACTGTAATTCTCGAAGGAGAAAATCATATCGAAACGACTAGTCATACATATATTCCAGTAACTGGTACTATTATTGCTAACGAACCTTTTAAAGAAAAAAATAGTGTGCACGGAACATATTTTAATAGATTAGGTCGCGTCATATTTAAAGGTACCGATAATCCGGCTACGATCGGTGCATTACAAAACGGTACTGTCATTATTAATAGCGATATGAATCAACCTCATGTGTTACAACATGTTAAGTTAAATAATGGCTTCGTTAAAGATACGGTATATAGTATCGTAAATAAAGCTGAATTTGCCGTTCCGCAATACGAAGGTCAGTTAGCAAAAGAAGACGAAAAAGTATTTATCGGCATTAATAATAAATGGATTAAAATCAGTCAGGAGCAATAGGTAAATGGCAGATAACAATAATACAATATATGATTATGAATTTAGTGTTCGCGAAAGTGAACCTAAGCGAGCAGAAATGCTCAATCGTTTAAAAGATCGTGTTAAAAACGTCGACAAAAAAGAAATCATTTCTTCCGACGAATACGATCCGGAAAATAGCCCTTATAACGAAGAGAAAGCATTAAGCGCTTTATTGCTTTATAAACTATTTCCGACTAAAGCAGACCTGTTAAAAAAACATTATACGAAAGAAGATGTCGATAGTTTATTGGCAGAACTTGTTGCTAAATATTATTTAAAAGAACAAATCGATTCGCTGTTAAATAATTTAAAAAATGAATTAGCAAGTTCTTTAGGTGGCGCTAATGCCGAAGTTACTCAACTATTAAATAATCTTCGCGACGAACTTAATAAGCATAAAAATGCTCCCGAACTCGATCATCCTAACGGAAGTGTAACGGGTCCTAAAATTAGAGACGGTGCTATTACTCAAGAAAAATTAGCTAACGATATTCTTAAGTTATTAACCGGTGCTCTTCAAAAAAGCGGCGGTACAATGACCGGCGATATTAAATTTGAAAACACAGACAGAGGTGGGGTTTCGATTCTTATCGAAACAGGCCCGGGAACCGGTAAATATCACCGTATCGGCGCTGGCGGAACCTTGGAAGAAATTGGTCGAGGTGAAGCCCATCTCGACTTAGGCGACTACAACGGCAATACTTACGAAGCTAATTTATGTTGTGTTAATCGTCCTGCTTGGTACGATACGACAATTAAGAAGACAAAACAATTTGCTCTTCTCGAAGAAATCGAAGAACTTCGTAATCAAATTCGTAATATGCCGAAAGGCGGAGGAGGCGGTTCTACCTTCGCTAAAATCTCGGCTAATAAAATTTGGAGCGGTCGTGTTTATGCTCGTGGCAATGCTGGACGAGATCGTTTTAAACAAAAAATAAAAGTTTGTGATCTTCCGGCAGGCTGGGAACAAATTATTGTTTATTCTTCTATCGAACAACAAGCATCAGACAAAGATAGTGGTTACTATAACTATATGACAAGTTGTTCGGCTATCCTTGTAAAAGGTGTAGCTACCGACGTTATCGCCGGCTACCAAGGACAGCTCGAAGTAAAATCATTTGTCGTAGAAGGTAATACTTTATACATACGTGGTATTTCTCCTAATGGTGATAATGTAAGCGTATATAATCTTTAATTTTTATCCTCCATATGATATAATATATTATATAAAATTATTATTCATATGGAGGATTTTTTTATTACGGAGGAAAAGTATGAAATATCCACGAGCCGCTATGGCGCACAAACTTTTATTTATAATGCTTATCGAACTATCTCCTTATACTCGAGGAACGTTAGATTTTAGACATATTGCGAATGACGCTTTTCGTCTATTGATGGATATCGTAAGAGATGAGCATAATATGTATTTATATAATGAAATGCGATCGTATTCTTTAGATTATCCAGGTTTTATAGATAAAGAATTTACTAATTACGATATACTCAGTGAACGAGTTAAAGTACTTATCATGATGATCGTAAATTCGTTCTACATGTTTAATAGATGCGAACATAAATATTTTAATTTATATAGGGATAAAATAAGAGGAGTTAGAAATGTCAAATTCTTTAAGTATACTCAATATTGAAAACTTTAAGCTCGATATCATTTTTTACATATCGACTATCGTATATGAAACATGGTGGGCTTCGAAACATTACAAACAGAAATATTACGAAATTGCCGACATCTATAATCTATCCGTTCTAGCGCTTTCTGATTTTATTCATTATAATTATTTAAAATTAGGATCGATATCTTATAATTCTATTGCTTATTATATTGTAGATTGTACTAATAAAAAACTTCTTACCGAAGACGAAAAGAAATGGATAGAGCTTAGTATCTTATATTATAATAAGTATCGCCATATAGAAGACGATAAAGATTTAATAGATACAGTAATTAAAAAAATGAGGCACGATAATGGATTATTATGAGACTCGACATTCTCTTATATTTTATTTATATAAAATGGTCAGTAAAGATTCATGGCGGATTAATCGAAGCTTAGGAAATTTTAGAGTTGTTTCTGATTTATATAGAATATTATTGGATGTGTTATCCGAGTTCGTAAATGTTCGCTATGGAAATCTTACAGATGCAAGCGAAAGTCAAATTATACAAATTATTAGCGACGAATTCCCGAAGGTGTTTAACGATAAAAAAGCTATTAAATATATTCATATCACATATCTTTTATATAATAATTTACGCCATTTACCATGGAATATGTCTGACGAAATTTGTAAAATTATACGAGAAGGAAAATATGACACCCAAAAAAAGAACGATAGCTGTACTTAAATATATAAATTCTATAGAGTCGACTAAGTCTAAATATTTAAATAATGCTTCTGAAAATATTGTCTCTACTATTTATTCTGTATATAAAGAAGTAATAAATAAATTATCACCCGGTCATCATATATTAAATAATACTGTTGGCCCTATTAAAGCACATGTGCTATTACAGGAGAATACGAATTATGTTTTACCGGAAAAATATCGTAAACTTATTACGTTGATTTCTTTTTATTATCACCAGAAGAATCGAAAATTTTTACTTCCTTTTGTCAATGTCATTATTGAACGAAGTAAAAATTTATTTGAAGCGTAAACAGGAGAATTTAAATAATGATTGTAATGAATGGCGCTCGAGAAATAAAGATCGTATTATTAATACGGAAACTAATTAAGCAACATAAAAAATATATTAATTATCGTATTAGCGAAGAAGGATTTCGGGATATGTAATTATTATTATGTGATCATGAAACGATTACATCGGGATAACGTTATCACCAATATATTTAAATTAAGACACTACTACTAACCCGTGGCGACCCTGACTGGAAGGAGCCACGGGGTTTCTTTTATCTTATTATATCGTACATATGTTCGCCATATAAGGGAAATTTTTTGTGCGTATATTTTTGAGATTCGCGAAATGCTTTTTGTTTTTTGTGTGTCTCTCTCTTTTTTTATTTTGTGTTATGATGATTGTTGTTTTTGATAGGGTTTGTTATCAATAAGGTTTGGTAAATGAGAAAACCCTATATGGGAGCAAAATTTGAAATTTTTCAAACGGGGTAAGTGTTTTATATATAAACGGTCTTGGAGCTAAAGTTCGCCCCCCCTGCTTTGATTCAGGGTGTTATTTGAGGGAGAGCTTGGCCTCGAGACCGTGCAGGCATACATGTCGATGTCTGCTTTTTAATTGTAAGTCTTGGGAAGACGTTAAAAGCAACCAAGGAGGAAATTATGAAAAAGACATTCGTAACAATTTTAACAGCAGCAACAGTTTTGGTTGGAGCAACAGCTTATATTGCAACACCAGTTCAGCCAGAGCGTTACAGTATTCACACTGTAACATATGGAGAAACAATGGAGTCAATCATAAAAGACTCCAATAAGAAAGCAACAGCTGATTACGACATTCGTGATGCTGTTGCAATATCTGTTGCAGAATCAGCAAAGATGGAAGGAGGTGCAACATCCAGACAAATCAAAGCTGGTGATAAGATAGCTGTTCCTATCTATCGCTAACAATCAAGTCCAGCTGTATGACTATAAACTATAGCAATATATATTATATGTCATAGGAGGAAAAGAAGATGACAAAAACAATTTATCTAGATTTAGAAACATTATTGATTGAAGACAAAGAGAGCACAAGAGATCATATGGATCTCCTCAAGTCTGCGCAAAATTATTATGCCAAGAAAGGTATAAGAACTATGCTTGGCAGAAAAGGTAATGTTTACTTCGTGCAAGAAAGAGAATGCAAGAATATTCTCATGCTTGCTACAGAAGAAGGATATAGCAAACAAGATCTTAAAGCAATAGCAGATAAAATAATGTCACTGCCTTATTATGCAGTGGCACGAGGATATGTGCCAGGAATCTTTAGAACTTGGTCTCAGGCCAAAGATTCTGTTGACGGCTATAACAATAGGAAGTATAAGAAATTCTTCGGCCTAGAAGCAGCTAGGCAATTCATGGTGGAGAATAGCGCTCCACTAGTAGCTTATGATAAATATTGATTTTGTTTGTCCGAAATGACGTTAAACTATTTTCATTGTTTTGTTCATGGAGGAGAAAAAATGAATAGACAACTTATGAACTTTAATTTAGGGCAATACGCCAACACTGTGAGAAATCAAAAATCTGGAAAGTGGACTCAACATTCCGGTACAAAACAGAATTTAAAAACTGCAAAGATGAGACTGTTGGTATTAACATCTCATACATCTCATATGGCAATAGTCGGCTACAATGTAACTGGCGCCATTGAAGAAACAGATGTTGCGCCAGCAGCGCAAGTCGTTAAGATCGGAAGAGCACACGTCTGAACTCCAGTCACCAGTACTATCTC